>Ga0210387_10000018_pt1 | contig 201669 bp, 169 predicted proteins | sample IncBWC7OmetaG_FD_160108 | JGI IMG/M metagenome (GOLD analysis project Ga0210387, IMG submission 160108) | Forest soil microbial communities from Barre Woods Harvard Forest LTER site, Petersham, Massachusetts, United States - Inc-BW-C-7-O ...
GTCGATGCGTTGTAATAAATCATGCACCGCTTCTGCACCCATCTTCGCGATGAATTTATTTGGATCTTCATCAGATAAAAACTGATTGTCTTTTGGTAAAGTATCCAATATATCAAGGTATTCTTCCTCAGTCAATAAGTCGCCAAAATTTTGGCCCTTATCAGCACGGATACCTGATTGTATTACTACAAAACGTTCGTAGTAAACGATTGTTTCTAATTTTTTAGAACTCATTCCCAACAAATAACCAATCTTGTTAGGCAATGATTTGAAGTACCAGATATGAACAACAGGCACCACCAATTTGATGTGACCCATTCTTTCACGACGAACTTTCTTTTCAGTTACTTCAACACCACATCTGTCACACACAATTCCTTTATAACGGATACGTTTGTACTTTCCGCAAGCACATTCGTAATCTTTTACCGGACCAAAAATTCTTTCGCAAAACAAGCCATCTCTTTCAGGTTTGTAGGTACGATAGTTAATAGTCTCAGGCTTCAACACTTCTCCATAACTTCTTTCCAAAATACTATCCGGAGAAGCTAAACCAATTGTGATCTGAGAAAAAGTTGATCTAGGACGATTTTCTTTTTTGAATGCCATATTATTTGTAGTTAATATTTTTTAATGAATTTCACAAAGTCAAAATTCAAAAGTGAAAGCCAATAACTTTTAGGTTTTGACTTTTCACTTTTGATTTTAAAAATTTATTCGAAAGTTAGATCTAAACCTAAACCTCTTAATTCATGAACCAATACATTGAATGATTCAGGAACTCCTGGTCTTGGAATGTTTTCACCTTTCACAATTGCTTCGTAAGTTTTTGCTCTACCGATGATATCATCAGATTTCAATGTCAACAATTCTTGTAAAATGTTAGATGCACCATAAGCTTCCAGTGCCCAAACTTCCATTTCCCCGAAACGTTGTCCACCAAACTGTGCCTTACCACCAAGCGGCTGTTGCGTGATCAAACTGTATGGTCCGATTGAACGGGCATGCATTTTATCATCCACCATATGGTGAAGCTTAATTACATAGATGATACCCACAGTTGCTTTCTGATCAAAGCGTTCGCCTGTTTCTCCATCATATAAATAAGTATGACCGAATGTAGGTAGTTTAGCTTCAGCTATTTTATCAGCAATTTCTTCAACGCTTGCACCATCAAAGATTGGTGTTGCGAACTTCATTCCTAATTTTTCACCGGCCCAGCCTAATACAGTTTCGTAGATCTGTCCAAGGTTCATACGACTAGGTACACCCAATGGATTTAGTACGATATCAACCGGAGTTCCGTCTTCTAAGAAAGGCATATCTTCCTGACGAACGATCTTAGCAACGATACCTTTGTTACCATGACGACCCGCCATTTTATCACCCACTTTCAACTTACGTTTAATAGCAAGGTAAACTTTAGCCAATTTCAATACACCTGCAGGTAATTCATCACCGATGCTGATATTGAATTTTTCTCTCTTATAACGACCTAGTTCTTCGTTGAATTTAATATTGTAGTTGTGCAATAGAACGTTGATCAAATCATCCGTTTTAGCATCGCCTGTCCAGTTTAATGGATTTACATTTAAGTAATCAACGTTAGCTAAATTCTTTTGATTGAACTTAACGCCTTTGCCGATCAATGATTCACCGAAGTTGTTGCTAACACCTGCAGAAGTTTTGTCTTTCAACAAAGTATGCAATTTGCTTACAACAAGATCCAATAGATCAAGCTCATTCTTTTCGTGCGTTTTTTCGATCTTATCTAAACTAGCTTTTTCTCTAACCTTAGCGTTCTTATCTTTTTTAGCACGTTGGAATAATTTCTTATTGATAACAACACCTTCTGTACCACTTGGCGCTTTTAAAGAAGCATCTTTAGCATCACCTGCTTTATCACCGAAGATGGCACGTAACAACTTCTCTTCAGGAGTTGGATCGCTTTCACCTTTTGGAGTGATCTTACCGATAATGATATCGCCTTCTTTAATATGAGCACCGATACGGATGATACCGTTAGAATCAAGGTCTTTAGTAGCTTCTTCACTAACATTCGGAATGTCCGGTGTTAATTCTTCTTCTCCTAATTTAGTATCACGTACTTCAGTTTCAAATTCACTGATGTGCAATGATGTGAACCAGTCATCTTTTACAACCTTTTCAGAGATCACGATCGCATCCTCAAAGTTGTACCCTTTCCATGGCATGAATGCCACTTTAAGGTTACGGCCCAATGCCATTTCACCACCTTGTGTTGCGTAACCTTCTGTTAAGAAATCACCTTCAGCTACTTTCTGGCCTTTAACTACAGCCGGACGTAAGTTGATACATGTTTCCTGGTTCGTTCTGATGAACTTAGTTACTTTATATATTTTAAGATCTTCTTCAAAGCTTACCAGTTGTTGTAATTCGCTTCTGTTATAACGAACATGAATTTCGTTACCATCAACGTATTCTACAACACCATTTCCTTCTGCATGTAATTGAATCCTTGCATCACGTGCTGCCTTACCTTCCAAACCGGTACCAACGATCGGCACCTGCGGACGTAATAATGGTACAGCCTGACGTTGCATGTTCGATCCCATCAAGGCACGGTTAGCATCATCATGTTCAAGGAACGGAATCAATGAAGCACTTAGACCAACAATTTGGTTTGGCGCCACATCCATGTATTCCACTTCGTTTTTATCCAAGATCGGGAAATCACCTGTCTGGCGACTCTTGATCTTATCTTCAACGAAATTTCCTTTATCATCCAGATCAATATTTGCCTGTGCAATTTTCGCTGTATCCTCTTCTTCAGCAGAAAGGAAAGTGATCTTTTTCATATCCACTTTACCATGATCTACTTTACGGTAAGGTGTTTCGATAAAGCCCATGTCATTGATCTTAGCATGTACACAAAGTGTAGAGATCAAACCAATGTTCGGACCTTCCGGAGTTTCAATAGTACAAAGACGACCGTAGTGAGAATAATGCACATCACGTACTTCAAAGCCGGCTCTTTCACGACTAAGACCGCCTGGCCCTAGCGCTGAGATACGACGTTTGTGCGTGATCTCGCTCAACGGATTCGTTTGATCTAAGAACTGAGATAACTGAGATGTACCAAAGAATGAATTGATAACAGAAGATAAAGTTCTTGCATTGATCAAATCAACCGGGGTAAATACTTCATTGTCACGTACGTTCATTCTTTCACGAATGGTACGAGCCATACGAGCTAGACCTACACCGAACTGAGCGTATAATTGCTCACCCACTGTACGTACACGACGATTGCTTAAATGATCGATATCATCTACTTCACTTTTACCATTGGTTAACTGAACCAATGTTTTAATGATCGCGATGATGTCATCTTTAGTCAATACTTTTTTCTCGATAGGGAAATTCAAACCTAAACGACGGTTGATCTTATAACGACCAACTTCACCTAAGTCATAACGCTTATCAGAGAAGAATAATTTATCGATGATACCACGAGCCGTTTCGTTATCAGGAGCATCAGCACCACGCAATTGGCGATAGATGTGTTGCACCGCTTCTAACTCACTGTTCGAAGTATCTTTATTTAATGTATTGTAGATAATAGCGTAATCGCCACTAACTTCTTCTTTTTGGATAAACACGCTTTTCACTTCCATGTCAGCGATCATAGCGATGTTCTCTTCGTCTAAAACTGTATCTCTTTCAAGCACAATCTCATTACGTTCGATACTTACTACTTCACCGGTATCTTCATCAACGAAATCTTCTACCCATGTACGTAATACACGAGCAGCAAGGCGTTTACCAACGTAGTTCTTTAATATTTTTTTATCAACTTTCACTTCATCAGCCATGCCGAAAAGTTCAAGGATATCTTTATCTGTTTCGAAACCGATAGAACGTAACAAAGTTGTTACAGGGAATTTTTTCTTACGGTCGATGTACGCATACATTACATTGTTAATGTCTGTAGCAAACTCCATCCATGCTCCTTTGAAAGGAATCACTCTCGCAGAGTAGATCTTAGTACCATTCGGGTGAACCGATTGGCCAAAGAATACACCAGGAGAACGGTGAAGCTGAGATACAACAACACGTTCAGCACCATTGATAACAAATGTACCGCGTGGTGTCATGTAAGGAATGTTTCCTAAGAATACATCCTGAACGATCGTTTGGAAATCCACATGCTCTTCATCATTACAGCTCAAGCGAAGCTTAGCTTTTAATGGAACAGCATAAGTCAGCCCTCTTTCGATACACTCATCGATAGTGTAACGTGGCGGATCAACGAAATAATCTAAGAATTCCAATACGAAGATGTTACGCGTATCTGTAATAGGAAAGTTTTCCTTGAATACACGGAAAAGTCCTTCGTTATTACGCTTATCCGGCGTAGTTTCTAACTGGAAAAAATCTTTAAATGATTGGATCTGGATCCCAAGCAAATCTGGTGTTTCTGCTAGTAATTCAACCTTACCGAAGTTGATACGTTTAGCAGCGAGTGATTTTGTTGCAGACATATTTGTTATTAAAACGTTTTAGTGCTGAGAAGGTTCTCTAAATCTTATTAAATAGCAGTTAAGCCACTAATTCGAAATTAGAGGAGGGCAAAGGTATGAATTAATTATTGAAATATAAAGGAGAAATTAGGAATTATGGGTATTTAGGAATGGTTTTTGTTAAAATAAGGTGAAATAGTCGGTATTGTATTACAAATCAAGGAGTTAACGAATCATTTCAGTCTAGTATTAAGTCAATATGTCTGTGACTTTTTATGATTTCAAGTATTTTCTGTGCCGATTCTTGCCCTAAATCCGATTTTGCCTTTTTAATATCTAACCAAATCATTTTAATCTGCTCTTCATATCCATAAACACCAAAGCCTCCTCTTAATATATCGCTTAATGCATCTAAATTATGTCCCGTCTCCCAATCTAAGTTTTTGGTTAAGGTATTATCAATTTCAATATAGAAAGTTTCTAAACTTGAAAATCTACTGCTATCGATTGTAATTATTTTATCCATTTTTATTTAAATATCCGATCAAAAAATTCCATCATTGCCTGAAAAGAACCTTTATCAGCCGCCTCATTATAAGCAATGGGCATAGAATATTTAATTCCGATAGCTGTTGCATCCGGATTGGAGAATGCATGCGTTGCGCCTGGATAATCAATAAATTTATAATCCGCGCCAATTGAATCCATTTGCTTTTTAAACATGGCCACTTCAGGTGCTTTCACAAATTGATCATTCGCACCATGACAGGCTAATACTTTTGCTTTTAATAGATCTTTATCAAGTGGCACACCGGTAAATCCTCCATGAAAACTTACTATCCCTTTTAGATTTTCTCCCTGCTTGGCTGCATTAAAAATCATTGAGCCGCCAAAACAATATCCGATCGCCGCAATTTTATTTGTATCAACATCGCTATAGGTTTTTACCGTTGCTAACGCTGCGTCAAAACGCTTTTTTGCCAATTGCGGATCTTTATAATAAGGCGTTGCCAATGCAACGGCATCAGTAGGATTAGTTGTGAATGTTCCATTGGCATAATAATCAATTACAAAAGCTACATAACCCAGCGCTGCCAATTGTTTAGCACGATTTCTTGTGTAATCATTCAATCCCCACCATTCGGGCGCAATCAATATTGCAGGGCGTTTTTTTGTGTAGCTGGAATCATATGCAATGAAACCAACCATAGTAGTTGTGCCATCTGTGTATGTTACAGCTGCTGATTTAATCGCGCCTGCATTTTGCGCGATCGTTGTTGTAGTAAACCCTAAGAAAAGTGCCGTTGCTATCGCGATGGATAATAGGAATGAGTGCTTCATTTTATTTACGATTTATTTTTTATACAATATATAATCTGCATGCTATCCGATCTATTTATAAATGCGTTTCTTACTCGCCAAATACTTATCCCTGATAATAGTCGCCATTGGCTTTTCATATACTTTACTTTCAACCCAGGATATAATATCCAGATAAGCAAACGACCTTGTTTCAAAACGGCTTTTTTCCAGGCTTTTTATCTGATCTAAAAATTTCTGAAACTCGGGCCGTAACTGGTGCCTGGACATATGAAAAGAATTACGCAAAAATTTAAACATCGCTTCTTCCACAACCGTTAGGTTTTGCATTTTAGACATGAACCTGTACACAGATTTTGTCAGAGAGTCCATAATTTCAAAATTACCTAATTCAAAATGCGACATCAAATGTAATAGCCTTGCATAACATTGAAGATCGCTTCGCATGTCTAAATTTTCATTGATTATTTTTTGCAGATAATCAATACTCGTACCAAAATCTCCGCTGCCAAAATACAGTGATGCTATTTTGTAATTAAAAACTAAAACGCGGTGGTTATCTATGTATTGTGAATACTCCGCGAGCTTCTCTTCTATTTTTGGAACCAGTGATAAACCTTCGGTGAAAGTCCCATGCATGAAATAACGATTCAGTTTGGCACTATTGATAAAGATGAAAGTCTGTACCCGGTGGTTATCATGTTTATTTGCAATGGATGATTCTGCAAACCGCTCAAACTTGCGCAGGGTAACATCAAATTTTTGATAATTTCTCAGATCAAAATGTGCATTTAGTAAATTGTGAATTCCCTTGATATAATACCCTGTTTCCACTTTGATCATGATCTGCTGTTCATCAAATAAATCAACCCATTGTTGAGAATGACGGTAATACATTACATAATCCTGCCGGATAAATGTATACCAGCAATAACACTGACTTAAATATAATTTCTCATAAAAACCAGTTTGCTCATGGGCATCTACAGGAAGGTTGTCAAACAAAAATTTTCTTACCGCTTCTTCATCTTTTTGATTTCTTGCGTGGCCATTATTGATGTACCAGCTGTACAACTGCAAAGCCAGATTGGATAGTCGTACAACCATCTCCACACGTATATTCACTTCATTCGCTTCCAAGGCTAAGCTTTCGGCCCTTTCCTGTATGCTTTTGGTAACATGTAAGGTCTCGATCTTTTTTTCCCAGGCAATTACCTGTGTTAAAAAATTGAACTTATAATGTGATTTTGCGGTATCCTTTAATTTTTCTAATATTTTTAAGCTTTGCTGGTATAAACCTTTGTTATATAATATACGGGCATAATCCAGCTGCTCATTTAATTGAAGATCGATGCTTTCTGTACTTTTTAATACGCGTAAACTTGCCAGCAGCTGTTTGTAGAGATGCACCTTGATATTAGACAACTGCGGTTTTTTGATCGATGGCAATCTTTTTAGCAGTAAGGTTTCATCATACTCTGCTAATTTATCCAGGGCATCGAATAACTCTATGATCTTAAGGTCTTCATTAGCAGAACTTCGTTTTACATAGAGTTTAAAGTTCCGTTTTTCAGACTTTTCTAACGACTTCACTAATTGAAATAAAATATCTGTAAAACGGTTGGACATCATTAATAATTTTTCACGAAACACAGTTCCTGTAAGGGTTTCAAAAGCTTACGGGCCCCTTTAGCATAATAAAAACCTTCATATTATGAGTATGAAGGTAGTAAATTGCATCTTACCTTTGGTAAAGAAAGATGCAAAATACAAAGCGGGCAATCGTTAAAAGGGGCAATCAATCGTAAGAAAATCAGTATGGCGTACTGATTGTGATATAAAGAAAAAGCTGTGAATCAGCTAAAAAAGATCAATTAAGAATTTCATATAGCAAGCAATCGTTAAAGTCCTTCCGTTTCTACGGAGGGACTTACTTTTTAAGGTAGAACCCTTCCGTTCTGCAAAGATGTACTAAATTTTACAAAAAGTAACATTTGGGGGTTAATTTTTTATATCCCGCTACTTGTTCTATTAATTATCCACTACAAAATCGGGCTTATTAATAAATGTGCTGTTGTACCTGAATTGCAGATCACTGGCTACTTGTGGATTAAGGTGCATCATACCCGGTGGAACGGCAGATGGATAATAGTATAACCTGAATTCAATGGTTCCGAAAATCAGGTTTTCGTTACGGGTACGTACGCCGACCCCGACCTCACTGTACATATTCTTTGTATCAAGATTAAAATCTTCCTTATAGGGTGTTAATATGGTCGCGTCAGCAAATGCAAATGGGGCAAATTTAAACCCTGCATGTTTTACGTTATTATAAAAATCGGCTTCAAACTTAATAGTCGTCCTGATTTGCGCAGGTAAAATTGTCGAGCTATAATTAAAGCTTGGAAGGCCATACTGCTGGCTTTGTAAAATTAAAGGTGCCGTTAATAAAGTATCAGGATTAATTTGTTTCGCAAACCCTGCAGTAACAAAAAAACGATTGAACCAGGTAGGCGTCATCCTTCTCAGTCGTGTGAAATGGAATATATTAATCAATAGCCCAACATCCTGAAAGCCTTTCTCACTATACCCTCCGGCCTTGAATGTGAAATCATAATAAGATTGCTTTTTTGTAAAACTTGTTATTTCAGTAGCTACGCCATAATAAGGAGCCTGTCTTTCATGGTTATGTTCGAGTGAGTCACGGCCCACTTCATCTGTCCATCCTCCAATTAAAGATGCTGAAAATCCTTCCGGAACATCTTCCGTTATACCAAAACCATAAATGAAACTTGTTTTATAATAATTCTGCCTGAAAACAGATAGTTCTCCTAGCACGGCTTTAGTAGAAACATATTCGTAATGATTAGTAAAAATAGAATCCGGACGTGTTTGAAACTGTTTATCAATACCTCTTAATGCAATAAATTTATGGTAACGAGCTTCGGTATTTTTGTATAAGAATTTTTTACTTCCAATATTGTATCCGTACCATGCGTCTACATCATAATAATCATATTTATACAGCTTATTAAATACAGTGTCGTTTTGGGTATATAAACTAGTCAGGTTGTTTCTATAACTTACGTCTAATGCACCCGTCCAATGCATGTATTCACTCACCAGAGGTTTTTCAAAATTACTATACACATAGGTTTCCTGATCGCCGCTACCGCTGAAAGAGCCGCTGAAATTATCATAGTACAGATCCCAGTTAATAAAAGAGCCTTTTATATTACGCCTTATTATTTCTCCCACATAACCGAATTGATCTTTACGATCCGCGTCATATGAAACGCCACCCTCTACTCTTGATCCGGTTCCTGCAAAATTTTCATCTCTTGCTATTGCTTTTGCACGTACGATTCCCTGAAGGCTGGCATTGGATACATCAACAGTACTCAATGCAATAGAGAATACATCTTTTGTTATTACGATAATGTCAACTGCGCCTCTGTCATCCGGATCCATTATGATCAAAATACGGGCGTCATTCAAATAAGGTTGTTGCCTCAAAAGCCTTTCATTGTCTGCCAATAAATAAGGAAATACTTTGTCACCTTCTCTAAATAATAAATTATGCTGAATGACTCGTGCTGTTGTGTTTTTATGAAATGCTTCGGCTACCCGCTCGCCAAAATCTTTCCTGATCAGTGTGGTGTCATTAATATTTCTATCAAAGCCAATACTCAAAAACTCAATTGTTTTGATCGTTTTGCCGGCGTATTTTAAATAAGGATTTACAGTCTTCACAACTTTTACAATAGGAGGATCAGTGGCTATGCTATTGCCCAGCTTCCCTAATAAGCCTCTTTTCTTTGCAAGAAAAAAAGTGTCTTTTTTAGGTGGTGCAGGATTCATCAAACTGTCTTTCGGTGATTGATGACGATGTTTGATGGTTGTATCTATGGAAACGTGTGTGGTAGTGTCTTTTGTCACAACATGCCTGGGAGATATGGTATCTTTTTTTTGATCAATTTGTTGCGCTTTCGCCATTGGACCAATGAAGAAAAATACAATACTTGTCAATATAATAAAAGATAATTTTCGGCTCCGCATATAGCTATGTTACAATAAAGATATTGATTTGAACAAGAATGTATAATCAATAACGAATTTAGATAAATTATTATTTTATTCATTCTCAACTCCCATAGCGGAGAGTTTCATCTTTTTGGCCGTATCATGGCCAACATATTTTTCGATCCTGCCTTCTACAAGATAGATTATGGGTGTTAATAAAATCGCACTGATCGCTTTAAAAGTATAATTCATAACACCTACAGCGAGAATCAGTTGCCAGCTAAAAATACCGCTGAAGGCTATAAATAAAACAATATAACTATCTACAATTTGCGACACTAAAGTGGAGCCGGTAGCGCGCAGCCACAAATGTTTATCACCGGTCACTTTTTTTATTTTGTGAAAAACACGCACATCAACAAACTGGCTGACTAAAAATGCCACCAAACTACCAACGATAATGCGCATGTTTTGTCCGAATATAGCATTGTATGAATCCTGGATATTCGGTACGCCTTGTCTGCTGCTGCTTTGCAACCACATATCTGCAGGTGGTATTTTAATAGAAAGAAAATACATCATGAACGCATAGGAAATAAGTATCACTGCCGTCCAGGACATTCTGTTGACTGCTTTAGGCCCGTAATATTCATTGACGATATCTGTCATTACAAATTCCAACGGCCATAATAATACACCACATGTTAAAACGAAAGACATCCCGCTTTGTCCGAATAACGTAAAGTTAACGGGATGTAATCCCAGCAATTTTTCTAAGGAGAAAAGTTTGGTGCCAATACTTTCAGCTATCAATGCATTGGCCACAAAAAAAGCAGTGAACCCAATGAATAATTTCGATGGCCTGTCTTTTAAAATATTGTTTATCATTTATTTTAATTGATAATTGCTTTAGAAAAATAACACACTTGTATGATTAATAAAATAAAGTTAAACCAGATCGTCCACGAAGGAATTTGCGGTTTTCGTTTTCGTATAAACAAGATAAGAAGAATCAGATTAAAAATAACATTGATCGTTATGGCGCCGTAGCCTAGTATAACGAACGTGCTTTCTATCGGATTTAATATTATAGCGCCTGTAAATACCACATTTTTCTTATTGATATTTTCAATTACGCGTAATATCACTGCTATTATAAAGCAGCCATTACAAATAACAACAAGTTTGGAAAAAAAGCGCATGGGGCTTTAGATTTATCGGTCTTTCAGCAACTCACAAAAAACAAACCACCAAACTAGAAGTGTAGCAGCTTTGTTCTCATATGAAATTGTATTTTGGAATTTATTTTTTTATCCGTTTTTGCCAGTTAGCATCGGAACAAAGGAGAAATTTTCAAACGCTTCTTCAGTTGTTGTTCCATCTTCATTTTTTGTGATGCGTAACATGCGCTGCTGGTCACCTTCATCTACAGGAATAACCATTTTGCCACCCGGCTTTAACTGGTCCAATAATTTTGGCGGAATGAATGGCGCTGCCGCGGTAATGATCACTTTATCAAATGGCGCGTATGTTGGCAATCCTTCATACCCATCTCCAAAAAAAAATTTTAAATTAGGATACTTCGTTTTGAAGACGAAATCTTTTGTTTTTTCGAACAAGCCTTTTTGCCTTTCTATGGTAAATACTTTGGCGCCCATTTCTGCTAATACACTTGCCTGATAAATGCTACCTGTTCCTATTTCTAAAATTTTATCGAATGGTTTTATTTGCAGCAGTTCCGTTTGATAGGCTACTGTGTAAGGGTGTGAGATCGTTTGTCCGTCACTGATAGGAAATGCCCGGTTTTCGTAGGCTATTTCATCAAAAGCGCTATCCAAAAAAAAATGGCGGGGAATAGCATTGATCGCTGTTAATACATTTGTATCCGTAATGCCTTTTTCTTTTAACAGGTCCGTCAGTTTTTTTCTTAAGCCTTTATGCCGATATGTATCTTCAAATTTTTTCATAAACCTTTAGCCGGGAGAATATTTGCTGCAAGATAAAATATTTTGTCTGAACCATTGATCGAAGTTGATTTTTATGATTTAGTTGATTTTAAAATCATGGCGATCAATGGTTCAGACAATAAAAAAGTGCCGCTCAAAATTGGGCGGCACTTTTTTTATTTAAGCGTTGACTCTCTTAGAACCAACTGCCTGCAAATTTCTCATCGTTGGTTTTCATCTTTGCTTTTCTTCTTCTTACTTTGATCTGATGATTGATCATTGTTCCTATCATCAATGGAATAAATAAGAATATCAATGGCGGAATACCCATCATGCTGATCCATTTACCACCGTACATCCTGCGCATCGGACGTTTCAATCGTTCTGCGATCAAATACATGGATGGTACAATGAACAATGTCATAAAGAAGGCGAATGCCAACCCAAAAATGATCGTCCAGCTTAATGGTTTCCAGAACGCTACGTTATCTCCACCAAAGAAAATGTGTGGATTTAAATGGGTAAATAAAGAAATAAAGTCAATATTGAAACCAACTGCGATCGGTATAAAACCAAGTATCGCAGCCAGCGCCGTCAATAATACCGGAATGATACGCGTTTTACCTGCTTCGATTATTGCTTCCCTTGTTTTCATCCCTCGCGCGCGCAATTCATCAGCAAACTCAATTACAAGGATACCATTTTTTACAACGATACCCGCCAATCCTACAACGCCTAAGCCCGTCATCAATACCGACACCTGCATGCCTGTTATAGAAAAACCTATGAACACCCCTATCACACTAAATATGATCTCCGTTAAGATAATGATCGGTTTGCTGATCGAATTGAATTGCAATACCAATACAAGTAAGATCAATCCTAATGCAATACACAAAGCTTTAAATAAAAACGCACCTGTCTCTGCCTGCTGTTCGCCTTCACCGGTTTGTTTGATCGTTACGCCATCCGCTTTGCCTTTGAAATTATCTATGTATTTACTTATCTCTGCATTTACAGCTGTGGCGTTGTATCCTTTGGTAGTTAGCACATTTGATATCAATGTGATCTGCCTTTTTTGGTTTTTACGTTTGATACTACCGAATGTACTTGTTGGCTCAACTGTTACCAATGCACTGATCGGAATATTTTTTACGGCGCCGTTGCTGGCCATATCCCTGAAAGAAATACGCATATTCAACAGATCGGAAAGGTCATTTCGTTGCATTTCATTATCACGCAATTGGATTTTATATTCGTCTTTGCCTTCCTTTATTTTAGATACTTCTCTACCAAACAAGGCGGTACGGATGGCCATACCTATTTGTGCTGAAGAAACGCCCTCTGCTAATGCGCGTTCACGGTCAACCGTTAATGTGATCTCCGGATTATTCAGATCAACGTCCATTTTAAGTTCTTCTACACCAGGCACCTGAATGGAATCCAAATAATTCTTTAATCCGACTGCCGTCTTCACCAAATTATCAAAATCATCACTTGATACTTCTATATTGATCGGAGGATCTGTTGGTGGGCCGCTGCTTTCCTGATCAACACTTATCTGTGCACCTGGAATCCCCTGCATTACTTCACGTACCTTATCTAAATAAGGAGCAGTACTTACCCCATTTCTTTTTGCAAACTCTACAAATGAAACCTGTATCCTTCCTAATTCACTTCTCGTACTTCTATCTCCGGTACTAGGGTCGCTTGCACCGATAGCAACATTACTGATAACACTTTCAACGATCGGATTGTTTATGCCCTTTGTCCTATCGATCCCTAATACTTTATTTACCCTGCCTTCTAATGCATTCGTTATTGAATCCGTGTATTCAACACTGGTACCAACCGGTAATTTCAGATAAACATATAATTCATTAGGATCGGCCTTAGGAAAGAAAGTAATTCCTACCCAGCCACTTTTTATCGTTGATACAAATATGACCAATGAAATGAACAATAACCCTACTGTACCCAATAATAAATGCACCGGCCTCCAGCCTTTTAATGCCCATTGTAAGAGATTTTCATAATGCCCCATTATCCATGGCAAGGCTTTGTTTTGGAACGCATGAATAGCATCATCAAATATGTAGCGATTCAATACTACCAATATCATGAAAAATATAAGCAGGTTGCCTAAAAACGGTGCGCCGCTCACATCTAATATTATCCCCAAACAAATGATCGCCCAAAAGATCGGTTTTCTAAAAATAGCAGACTTAGCTTCTTTTGTTTCTTCACCTTCAGGATGATTCATAAAATCAACCGCAAAAACGGGATTCATAATAAAGGCCACCACTAATGAAGAAGCTAAAGTAAATATCAGCATGGTAGGTAAATACACCATGAATCTGCCAATAATTCCCGGCCAGAAAAGCAATGGGAAGAATGGTGCCAATGTAGTTAATGTACCTGCTAATACAGGAATAAAAACTTCTCCCGCCGCCATTTTAGTAGCGACATTAATAGGTATGGAACCTTTACCGCCGGTGAATATCCTATGCGTATTCTCTATCACCACGATCGCATCATCTACAATAATTCCTAACCCGAATAATAAGGCAAATAGTACAATGAAGTTGAGTGTAACGTGTGTACCAACTATCAGATCTGCCCCCGGCAAAAACACAAATGCCATAAACATACTAAGCGGTACAGATAGCGCCACGAAGAATGCATTGGTGACACCCATAAAAAACATCAACACGATCAGCACCAAAATAAAACCGATTATAATAGAGTTAACCAGGTCATTAAAAGAGGTTTTGGTTTTAATACTTTGATCTCCGGTGATCACTGCTTTTAAATTATCCGGATAAATTACGCCCTTGCTTTCTTTTACAATTTTCTGCACGCCTTCGCTCGTCTCAATTAAATTTTCGCCACTACGTTTGATGATATTTAATGTAACAACATTTTTGCCATCTAACCTTGCAAAGCTCTCTGCATCTTTTGTAGTATCTTTTATTACCGCGATATCTTTTAAATAGATCGGTCCGCCTGCTGTATTACGTACCAACACTTTTTCAATATCATATGAAGTATGAAACTGTCCTTTTAATTGAAGGTTACGTTTCATATTGCCAACATCCAACAAACCGCCGGAAATATCAAGGTTCTCATTTTTTACCGCATTGGCAATATCATCGAATGTAACGCCGGCAGCCTGCATACGATCATTATCTACATTGATCTGAAACTCACGTTCCGGAGCTCCCACAATATCAACCCTGTTAATTTGCGGAAGATCTTCTAATTTATCTTTCAGGTCATCAGCATATTTTTTCAAATGCTGCATATCGTAATCGCCACTGAGATTTACATACATGATCGGTTGATCACTTAAGTTCACTTCCAGTGCAGTAGGTTCTTGCGTAAGGTCTGTTGGCAGATCCTGCTTTGCTTTATCGATCGCATCTTTTACTTTTTGCAGCGCGACTTCCGTTTTAACCTGTGTATCAAATTCAACTACAATAGCAGAATAATCCTGCTGAGAAGTACTGGTGAATTTATTTATTTTAGCGCCCGTAATTCCTTTGATCTGTTTTTCGATCGGCCTTGTAACAAGGTTTTCGATATCCTTGGGAGAATTACCTGTGTAAATAGTTTGCACATAGATAGTAGGAATAACAATATCCGGAAACTGCTCTTTGGGCAATGTGGCGAATTGATATACCCCGGCCAGTGTTACAAATAAGATCACAAGGTAAATGGAAGTTTTATTGCCAACACTCCACGACGTTGGGCCAAATTCCTTGAACTTATTTTTTATATTTTCTAGTACACTCATAATAATTGTTTTGAATTTTGAATTCCAAATTTTGAATGTTGAATCACTTCTGCTTTATTTAAAATTCAACATTTAAAATAATTGCAGCTCTCTATTGAGCACCTGTAGTGATCAACTGTCCTTCGTATAAACTTCCGAAACCTTCTGTTATCAATACATCTCCGGTTTTTAATCCCGATTTTATTTCTATCATATCATTATTGATCAAGCCTATTACTACGGGGCGTTTACTTGCTATAAGTTTTCCGTTTTTCATGGCTGCCACCAATACATATTTCCCATTCTCATCATTTTGCAATGTGTTCAATGGTATGGAAATAGTATTTTCCGCACTGTAATCTTTTACTTTAATTAAAGCCAGTTGATTGGGTTTTAACTGAGGGTCTGAAGGTAATTTTGCCTCTACAACAAAACCTCTGTTGATCAGATCGATCGATGCACCTACAAAACTTACACTTGTGTTGATCGTTTTGTTGATATCGGGCATGCTTACAATCACCGGGCTTCCTTTACTTACGCTACCGATATAATTTTCAGGAATATTGCTTACCGCTTTTAAAATATTATTATTTACAATTTTTATTCCGCCAGATCCCAAGGCACCAAAATATTCTCCCTGTTTAACCGTAACCTGATCGGCAACGCCATCTACATCACTTACCACAGAAGTCGCATTTACTTGTTCCTGTATAACTTTTACATTTTCCTCTGCGGCATCTAATTGATTTTGCAAAGTGGCCACGTTGTTTTTATCTGTGATCATCTGTACTTCCGTACCGATTTGCTGATCAAACAAATTTTTCCGGCGCTGATAAATATCTTTAGCATACGCCAATTGTGTTTTGATAGTTTGCAATCCTTCTGTAGCTGCAACTAAATTTTGTTTTAATACTGCATCATCTAATTTCAATAAAAGTTGTCCTTTCTTTACCATCTGCCCTTGCTGAATATAAATTTCTCTTACCTGAGCGGGGGCACCACGCTGCGTAACATAACTTACATTCAATGCATCGATATGCCCTTGCAATTCGATGTAGTGTATGAACTCACCGGCTGTTAATGTCTGCAACGCCACTAACTTTGGTTTTTGTTCAGGAGCTGCACTGGTATCCAGCTTCGCAATTTCCGCTTCAAGACTTGTGATCTTATCACTTATCTTTTCTTGTTGTGTTTTGAGTGAATCCAACTCATTTTTCTTCTCTTTCAAACTATCCCCACCACTGTGGCATGATGATGCTACCACCACCAGTACTATAAAAAACAAACTCGATCTTGTTAAAATATTTCTCATAAAATTTATATTTTCTACTATTATTAATTAAAGTTTACCTACTGCTTTTAAGAAATCTATCTTAGCGATAATTGCATCATACAATGCGCTGATATAATTTGCCTGAGCAGTTTTTAAATCCGTATCTGAATTATTAATATCCGTTAATGACCCTGTTCCAGTTTCATATTTCTTTTTTGTTTGGTCGTAGACTGTCTCAGCCAACTGCATATTTTGTTTTTGAAAATCCATTGTTGCAATGGCTGTTGCAAAATTATTTCTGGCAACTGCTACATCATTGTCAATGCTAAGTTTTATATCTTCTAATTGATTTTGCGATTGCCTTAACTGCAGTTTTGATTCCTGGATCTTCGCCCTTGTAGAAAATCCGTTAAAGATGGGTATCGATAATTGAAGACCGATATATGAAGTAGTGTACCAGCTATTATTAGCATCAAAAATATCAAAATCATTATCAGCGCTGTAAGCCTGTTTACCATAAACACCGTTGAAATACAAAGTAGGTATCTGACTTCTGTTATACCTTTTAACGCTTAGCTGATTTAACTGATTCGCCAATTGTAAAAGCTGGTATTCTTTACGATCCGAATAATTGTAATTACTGCTTTCCAGTACACCTTGTTTTATCTGATCATCATTAAGCGTATCCGTTAGTACCAGGCTATCTTTAACAGGCATACCCATTAATATTTTCAATCCTGTATAACCATTTAATATACTATTTTTTGTTGTCAGCTCTTCTGTTTGCAGATTGGCAATTTGTACACTCAATCTATCTACATCTATCTTTTCTGCAAATCCATTTTTATATATTTCTTTCGTATCGTGTGATAATTTATTCAACCGTTCTATATTGGCATCCAGCAGGTCGATTTGTGTTTTGCTGGCAACCAGTTGATAATATATTTTGTAAATATTTGCTTTAATATTTATTTCAGTTATTTCTGCAGCTCTTTGCTTCTGACTTACAATTACTTTTCGTGCAGCCAGTCCTGCAAACACCTGTCCGTCAAATAATACCTGGCTGAAAGATACTGTTGCGCCGCTGTTCCATTTTGTGCCGAACTTGAACGGAGTGTATTTATTAGCAGGTGCTGTAGTATCAAAAAGTGAAGCAGGGATTAAAGTAACAGGGATATCAAGATAATCAGTTATTGTTCCACTTACATTTATATGGGGTAATGCTGCTGACGTCAGATCCTTGTTCGACTGTTCCTGTATCAATACATCCAGCAAAGCATTTTTTACCTGGTTAGAATTTTTTAACCCATAATCAACTGCCTGTTGTGCAGAAAACTGATTGACTGTCTGTGCCATGCCACTATTACCGATCAGCAATGCCATCACTATTATTTTTCCTGTCTGTATAAATTTATTTCGTTTCATCGCTGTCTAATTTTTTTAATCTTTGTTGTTGATATTGTACTGTCAGTTGGTAACCTCTTTCAGAAACCAATCCGAACAAATAATGCAGTAGTAATTCTTCTTCGATCTCAAAAAGGGTATATTTTGTTTTGGTATGAAAATCAGGCTGAAAAGGCAACATCATACTTTCTACCCTGAACCTCGCCAGTATATCTACATTGAGGTCATTTCTGAATAAACCTTCTTTGATGCCTCTTAAAAGATTATCCTTTATTACGGTAAACAGGTAATCATTTTTATGTTTATAAAACCTTTCAAAAGCAGCAGGATGGTATTTCTGCATCTCAAATAATAAAGCAGGGTTCATTGAGCTCATGATCTCCATCATCATATCAATTGCCAAAAAGATCTCGTGCACTGCATTTTCAGCAGCGTCTTTATCCAGCTCACAGCAAGATTGATTGTGATTGATCTTTTCTGTAATAAAGGCATCTACCAGTTCATCTTTATCCGCATAATATTGGTAGATCGTTTTTTTGCTGATACCTAAACCATTGGCGATATCATCCATACTCACGCTACGCAAACCGTACTGCATAAATAGGTCTGCCGCTTTTTGCTTGATTCTTTCGCCTGTATCTATTACGACTGTCATAATTGGACACAAAACTAAGGAAACTTTTTGTGTAACCAAAGTTTCCAATAAGTTTTTTTTCAATTTGTTCATTTTTTCGTTTATCGCCAACAAAATCAATGAACTACCTTTGAGAAATAAATTTTTAGGGTATGAAAAAGTCATTTACGTACATATTGTTGCAATATTTCCTGCAAGGGGTATTGATCTTAGCGCCTATTTGTATAACTGTTTGGGCCATTGCCAGCGCTTTTAATTTTATTGATGGCATTTTACCTAATATTATTCACAGCGTATCGCCCTCAACAAATATTAATAGCCGCATCCCCGGTTTGGGTTTTATTGTAATGATCGCGATCGTACTGGTTGTAGGATATATTTCGCCATCCTACATCTTTAGTAAGTTGGTAAGTGCGTTTGAAAAGTTATTATCCAGAACACCCGGTATAAAATTTATCTACTCAACTTTAAAGGATTTCTTCGAAGCATTTGCGGGAGAAAAAAAGAAATTTACGCAGAATGTTTTGGCCAATGTAGATGACAACGATGTATGGCGCGTAGGATTTGTTACGCAGGATGATATGTCTGAATTCGGTTTCAAAGATTATATAGCCGTGTATGTACCCATGGCCTATTCTGTTGCGGGAAATGTATACATCATTTCTAAAGACAGAATAAAACCGATCACCAATATCAGTGCCGCGCAAACCATGAAATTTGCCGTAAGTGGTGGTGTTACCGCTGTTGAGGAAGAAGAAGAAAGATCCTTATAAAAAGGTAAATTGTAAATGATAAATTATTGATACCATATTGAACAGTATGGTTGTTCATTTACCATTTACAATTTATCATTTACCATTAATACCTATCCTATGAAACGCTTACTACTAGCGGCACTCTGCTGCCTGCTTTTTTTTAAAAGTTTTTGCTGGGGCTTTTATGCCCATCAAAAAATAAATTATTACGCAACATTTTTATTGCCTCCGGAAATGTTGGTATTGTATAAACCCAATATCGATTTTATTTCCGAACATGCGGTGGACCCTGATAAAAGACGCTACATTTCAAAAGATGAAGCACCGCGGCATTTTATTGACATCGATCACTATGGCCCATATCCCTACGCCAGCCTGCCGCATAAATGGAAAGATGCCGTAACTAAATTCGGTGAAGATTCTTTGTTGAAATACGGTATTGTACCATGGCATGTTACAGTGATGCTGGCAAGACTTACTGAAGCTTTTAAAGAAAAAGATTTCAGTAAGATCATGAAAAACAGCGCCGAGCTTGGCCATTACATTGCTGATGCACATGTACCCTTACACACCAATAGTAATCACAACGGACAATTAACCGACCAGGTAGGCATACACGCATTTTGGGAAAGTCGCGTGCCTGAATTATTAGCGGAAAAACAATTTGATTTTTTTATCGGCAAAGCCGATTATATATCAAATCCCGGCGATTTTATCTGGGCAAGAGTTTTAGAAAGCGCAAACGCCGCAGATTCTGTTCTAACCTTTGAAAAAGAACTCACCAAACAGTTCCCTCCTGATAAAAAATACGCATTTGAAAACAGGAATGGTGTCATCATCCGTCAATATTCGGCCGACTTTACCATTGCCTACAACAAAAAATTAAATGGTATGATCGAAAGAAGAATGCGGCAATCTATTTATGCGGTAGCTTCCTTTTGGTACACGGCCTGGGTAAATGCCGGTCAGCCTGATCTACGGCCTTTGTCAAAACAACATTTTTCTGCGGAAGACAGTAAAGAGTTTGAAGAACTTAACAGTCAATGGCAGACTGGCAGTAGTATGATTGGCAGAGAAGAATAATTAAAAAGTGAAAAGTCAAAACCAAAAAGTAAATAATACGGCGATCCGCGGAATTTTTTGGTTTTGACTTTTGCTTTGAATACTTGGTGAATTTAAGACCCCGCTCGTACATCTTTAGTATATTTGCACCCTAAATTTTTCGACATGAGTACGGTTCATAATTTTAATGCAGGCCCATCTATTTTGCCTAAGGAAGTATTTGAAGAGGCAGCAAAAGCTATTTTAAATTATAACAATACAGGACTATCCATTTTAGAATTAGGCCATCGTACCGCTACCTTTCAGGCGGTGATGGATGAAGCACAGGCACTGGTAAAAGAACTAATGAACCTGGATGCTGATCATGAGGTCATGTTTTTACACGGCGGCGCCTCTACTCAATTTATGCAGGTGCCAATGAACCTGCTGGATGATAAAGAAACTGCAGCCTACGCAGACACAGGCGTATGGGGAATCAAAGCTATCAAAGAAGCTAAATTATTCGGCAAGGTAGAAATAGTTTGCTCCGGAAAAGAAAGCGATTACAGTATTATTCCGAAAGATTTTGCAGTACCCAACGATGCCAAATATTTTCATATCACTACCAACAATACCATTTATGGAACACAATGGCAAACCATTCCTAAAACAAGCAATGTTTTAGTAGCAGATATGAGCAGCGATATTTTAAGCAGGCAGCTAAATTTTAATTCATTCGATCTTATTTATGCAGGCGCACAAAAAAATATGGGTCCGGCAGGTGTAAACCTGGTCGTGGTAAATAAAAATATTTTAGGCAAAATAAAACGTCCTATCCCAACAATAATGGATTACCGTAATCACATTAAAGAAGGAAGCATGTTGAACACGCCACCTGTATTTGCTGTGTATGTATGTATGCTTACGCTCCGCTGGTTAAAAGCAAAAGGTGGTATTGCCGCAATAGAAAAAGAAAATAATGCAAAAGCTGCGCTGTTATATAAAGAAATCGACGAAAACCCGCTTTTTAAAGGCACTGCCAGCAAAGAGGACCGTAGCAAAATGAATGTTTGTTTTGTAATGAATGACCCTTCCCAGGAAGAGGCTTTTTTACAGCATGTTAAACCATTGGGCATTGTGGGTATCAAAGGCCATAGGTTAGTGGGCGGATTCAGGGCCTCTCTTTATAACGCATTGCAAATCAGCAGCGTAGAAGTTTTGGTAAATGCAATGAAGAGCTTTGCGAAGGGTAAATAATTCATTTTTATTCTTCTATTCATAAATAATATCAAATTTTAAAATATTAATATGTTTAGTAACATTTACTTTTGCAACCGATCTAAATAATAACACCTAATTAATACAATAATCTAATGGTTACAATTTCCCCTTTTAAGGCATTAAGGCCTGATGCTCAATATGCAAAGCAAGTGGCATCTCCTCCTTATGATGTGTTGAACAGCAAAGAGGCAAAGACTGAGGCTGAAAATAATCCTAACAGTTTTTTACACGTTACAAAAAGCGAAATAGATCTACCTGAAACCACTGATTCACATTCACCCGAAGTGTATGAGAAAGCAAAGGAAAATTTAGAAGCGTTCGTGAGCCGTGATATTTTATTTCGTGAAAATAAAGCTTGTTATTATATCTATCAGTTGGTCATGGATGAAAGAAGTCAGACGGGCTTGGTTTGTGCCAGCAGCGTAAATGATTATGAAAGTGGCCTGATAAAAAAACACGAATTTACACGTCCGGAAAAAGAACTGGATCGTATCAACCATATTAAAATAACAGGTGCGCAAACAGGCAACGTTTTTTTAGCGTACAAGAATGTTAAAAAAGTTGATGACCTGATCAACGATTGGAAAGCCGCACATAGCCCGGTATACGATTTTGTTGCGCCGGACAAAATACAACACAGTATTTGGATCGTCAATGATGATAAAACCATTGCAAACATCACAGCATTATTTGCAAAGCAGGTTCCCTGCACGTATATCGCTGATGGCCATCACCGCGCGGCCTCTGCAGCTAAGGTTCGTACAGGACTTAGCAGAGAAGAAAATGTAGGCGCCGATTTTTTCTTAACCACTTTATTTCCTGCAAATGAATTGCAGATAATGGATTACAACAGGGTGGTAAAAGACCTCAACGGATTCACCGATGAAAAATTAGTGACTGCATTACAAAAAGATTTTTTTGTCGAGAAAGCAAACAAAGCGTTCTCTCCTGCCGTACTGCATGAATTTGGTATGTATGTAAACAAACAATGGTACAGACTTACAGCAAAAACCGGCAGCTACTCAACAGACCCGATCGGTATTTTAGATGTGACCATCTTACAAAATAATATTCTTGATCCGCTATTTAATATCAAAGACCAAAGGACTGATAAACGCATTGATTTTGTTGGCGGCATCAGGGGCTTGGGCGAATTGGAAAAAAGAGTTAACAGCGGCGAAATGGCAGTAGCATTCAGTCTGCACCCGGTTAGCATTCAACAATTATTCGATATTGCAGATAGTGGCAATGTGATGCCGCCTAAATCTACCTGGTTTGAACCAAAGTTGAGAGATGGACTGCTAACGCATCTTATCTACGATTAATATTTAGTTAATAAAACCATATCATAAAAAAGAGGCGCAACTATTACGCCTCTTTTTTTATCTTTACCCGCAATGAAAAAGTACACATCCGTTTTTACACTGTTTCTTTTATTGAATGTTTTTAATGCCTTTTCTCAGGATGCACAACAGTTGCAACAGACTGCGAGAACCTTTATGGCACAGGGAGATTACAGTAATGCAGTGCTTGTATTGAACAGGGCAGTTAAAATAAACCCCGGCAATATTGACATCATCAAGGATCTTGCCTTTGACTACTATTTGCAAAAAGACTATAACAACGCGCTATCAACCATCAAGCCAGTGATAGACGGCACGGACGCTGACGATCAATCTTTTCAAATAGCAGGCTATATTTACCAGGCGCTGGGATTGATAAAAGATTGCGACAAATTATATAAAAAAGGAATTGAAAAATTCCCTGAAAGCGGTGCCCTATATAACGATCTGGGAGAATTTTTATGGACACAAGGCGACCAAACGGCCATTAAACAGTGGGAAAAAGGAATTCAAATCGATCCCAGTTTTTCAAAAAATTATTACAATGCTTGCAGGTATTACTCATTGACAAACGATCATGTATGGAGTGTTATTTACGGCGAGATCTTTTTAAACATGGAGCCGCTTAGTCCGAATACGCCCGAATTAAAGATGATCTTATTAGAGAATTACAAAAAGATCTTCGCAGATGCCGATCTTACAAAAAAGAATAAAGAGAATAATAAATTTGCCACAGCATTTATTGATTGTCTTAACAAACAAAGTAATGTTGCCCTAAAAGGTATCAATCCTGAAACATTAACAATGATCCGCGCGCGGTTCATACTTGATTGGTATAGTGAATACGCCAAGCTATTCCCTTTCCGTTTATTTGACCTTCAACAACAATTGCTGCAGGCTGGTTTATTTGATGCGTATAATCAATGGATATTTGGTACAGCGCAAAATTTAAATGCCTATCAAAACTGGACCAACATACATTCTGTTGAATATGATGGATTTAGCCGTTTTCAGAAAGGCAGGATATTTAAAATCCCCGCAGGACAGTATTATCATTAAACAATACATGTACTTCGCGAAATCGCTCTTACTTGAACTTTTTTTGTATAAATTTTCTGTTCGTAATAATATTATAGCTCATCTTAGCGTTTAATCACCGTGCGCTTGCCATAATTACACTATTTTTTTTATTATCTTACAAGTGCCGGGTCTTTATCTCAACTATTCAACGATTGTACGTATGAACAAAAATTCACGAATTTTCGATTTTTTACAATATCAGCTTGAAAGGTTTCCTAAAAGCGACATGTTGTCTGGAAAAGAAAATGGGCGTTGGGTTAAACACAGTACGGCTGAAATAAAAGAACTTGTTGATAATTTAAGTACCGGATTACTTAGTCTAGGCGTAACCGGTAGAGATATGAATGTTGAGCACCAGGATAAAATTGCCATCATCAGCAGAAACAGGCCTGAGTGGATCGTGCTAGATCTGGCCTGTCAGCAAATTGGCGCTATCCTTTGTCCTGTTTATCCTACTACCAATCCAAAAGAACTGGAATTTATTTTTAACGATGCAGCAATAAAATATGTATTCGTAAGCGGACAAGATATTCTCGATAAAGTAAATAGTATCCGCGAACACGTGCCCAGCCTGGTTAATATTTATAGCTTCGACAGATTACCAGGTGTTGAGTATTGGAAAAAAATTCTCAACTTATGTCAGCCGCAACATTTTACTAAACTTAGAGATATTAAAAACTCTATTCTCACTACACATTGTGCTACCATCATTTATACGTCGGGTACAACCGGAACTCCCAAAGGGGTTATGTTAAGTCACAGGAATATTGTGATGAATTTGATCAACTCCAGAAAAACTTTTCCTTTTAAGGATAACGTAACCGGGAGGGCACTCAGCTTTTTGCCACTCAATCATATTTTTGAGAGAATGGTTACCTACATATATATCACTAGTGGCGTATCTATCTATTATGCTGAAAGCATGGATACCATTGCAGATAATTTAAGAGAAGTAAAACCAAGTATCTTTTGTACCGTACCGAGATTATTAGAAAAAGTGTATGAAAAAATAATGGCTAAAGGTGCCGAACAAAAGGGTATTAAAAAGAAATTATTCAATTGGGCGGTGGAGTTGGGCAATAGATACGACAATAAGGTAAGTGGTGGATTTGGCTATAATATTCAGCTGGCAATTGCTAATAAATTGGTTTTCAGCAAATGGCGGGAAGCATTGGGCGATAATGTAAAAACGATAGTAACCGGCAGTGCCGCTTGTCAGGTAAGGTTATTAAGAATTTTTACTGCTGCTAAAATTCCTATTTATGAAGGATACGGACCAACAGAAAACAGTCCTGTAATAAGCGTAAACTGCCAGCTTAAAGATGGTACAAAATTCGGCACAGTAGGATTGGTTATAAAAGGACAGCAAATAAAATTAGAAGCCGACGGAGAAATTTGTGTAAAAGGGCCGAGTGTTATGATGGGTTATTATAAAAATCCGAAACTGACCGCAGAAACAATTATTGATGGTTGGTTGCACACAGGTGATATTGGTGTTTTGGAAGACGGCAAATATTTAAAAATAACCGACCGAAAAAAAGAACTCTTTAAAACAAGCGGTGGAAAATATGTGGCACCTCAGCCAATAGAAAATAAAATGAAAGAATCTCCTTTTATTGAACAAATGATGGTAGTAGGTGCCGACGAAAAATTTGTAGGTGCTTTAATTGTTCCATCAATAAACACGTTAAAAGAATGGATGAAGACAAAAGAGATTCCTTTTACTACGATAGAAGCTGCATTGGATCAACCAAAAGTTATTGAATTGTATGACAAAATAGTTGAAAAATTTAATGGAGAATTTAACCATGTTGAGCAAGTTAAAAAATTTGAATTATTGCCACACGAGTGGACGATTGAAACAGGTGAGCTTACACCCACATTAAAGCTTAAAAGAAAAGTTATCATGGCTGAATGTAAAGACTATGTAAATAAAATTTATCATGCACAAGAATTAATTAAATAAAGTCGGTTCGTCTTCTATAAAAAAATAACCCCGGGCGCAAGTCAGGGGTTATTTTTTTATAGAAATTGTTTAACTGTTAGAGTTGTATAAAACTACTTCAGGTTATGATATACTTTCTGCACATCTTCATCCTGTTCTAATTTATCTACCAGTTTTAAAACGTCTTGTGCCTGCTCTTCAGGAAGTTCCATTGTATTCATCGGTATCCTCGTTAATTCGGCAGTGATCACTTCGATCTTCTTTTCTTCTAAAGCCTTGCTCATATTACCGAACTCGGTAAATGCTGCGCGGATAACAATATTGCCTTCACTATCTTCTCCAATTTCCTCCAGGCCGTAATCGATCAATTCCAATTCCAGGTCTTCGATATTTAAGCCGGTATTCTTTACTTTAAATTCTCCCATGCGGGTAAAAGTAAAAGCTACGCTACCACTGGTTCCTAAAGCACCGCCGCTTTTAGTGAAATGCATACGCACATTTGCAACAGTTCTAGTAGAATTATCTGTGGCTGTTTCTACTAACACAGCTATACCGTGAGGCGCATATCCTTCATATACTACTTCATCATAATTGCTGGTATCCTTGCCCATGGCACGTTTGATAGCAGCTTCAACACGATCTTTCGGCATACCGCATGCTCTTGCATTCAAATAACACCTGCGCAATGCCGGATTACTATCAGGATCGGGTCCGCTAGATTTAACTGCAATAACTATTTCTTTACCGATACGGGTAAAGTTTTTAGCCATTTTATCCCAACGGGCAAACATGGAACTTTTTCTTACTTCAAATATCCTTCCCATACAATTATTTTAAACTACAAATTTAGGATTTAGAAGTTTAGGGTTTCGTTGTTTAATAAGAGTTGCAACCTACTAAATCCTAAACTTCTAAACCAATCTTGCGATCGGCTGCAAATTTAAGGAAATCATTTTTTCAAATATGGCTTCTTTATCTAAGTGACAACCATTTTTTAGTAATTTTAAGGATAATGAGCACGCCACTTCTCCAAATAACAAACTTATCGATCGGTTTTATTACAGATGGCGTAGTGTCCAATGCAGTAAAAAACAGTTCGTTTACCGTTGAAAAAGGAGAAATAGTGGCCATAGTGGGTGAATCAGGCTCAGGTAAATCAGCCACGGCTTTATCATTGATGCAATTATTGCCGGCTACTGCTACTACCCGAGGAGAAATATTGTTTTCTACTGATAAGGGGATCGTCAATATTTTACAGCTTTCAGCTAAGGAAATAAATACGATCAGGGGTAAGGATATTGCCATGATCTTTCAGGAACCAATGACTTCTTTAAACCCCGTTTTTACCTGTGGCAACCAGGTGATGGAAGCCATACAATTACATGAAAAAATATCATCGGCAAAGGCCAGGGGAAAAACGATCACATTATTTGAAAAAGTAAAATTGCCTGATCCGAAAAATATATTTGGCCGATACCCGCATCAATTAAGTGGCGGCCAAAAGCAAAGAGTAATGATCGCTATGGCAATGAGCTGCAACCCTTCTTTATTAATTGCTGATGAGCCAACCACCGCGTTAGACGTAACTGTTCAACAAACAATTATTCTACTGATAAAAGAATTGCAGCAACAAAATAATATGGGAGTGGTTTTTATCTCTCATGATATCGGACTGGTTGCGGCTATTGCTGATAAGGTATTAGTCATGTACAAAGGCGAAATTGTTGAACAAGGCAAAACGGAAACGATACTAAAAACCCCACAGCATCCATATACCAAAGCATTGCTGGCATGCAGGCCTACCATGCACGCTAAAGGAGAACGACTCCCCGTAGTAAGCGATTTTTTATCCGATGAACCGACTGCTAAAACAGCCCTTTCTCCAAACACCTCATACATCGCATCCTGTACATCGTACATCGAAGCACCAGTATTGTCTGTAAAAAACCTAAGCGTTCACTTTCCTGAAAAGAAAAAACTATTTGCAAAAAACAAGGAACCGCTTAAAGCCGTTGATGAGGTAAGTTTTGATGTTTTTAAAGGTGAAACAATTGGGCTTGTTGGAGAAAGCGGTTGCGGCAAAACAACTTTAGGAAGAACCATTTTACAATTACTGCCTGCCACATCCGGCAGTATCATTTTAGATGATGTTGACCTCACACAACTATCAAAAAAAGAAATGCGTCCTTTGCGGAAGGATCTGCAAATAATTTTCCAGGATCCATACGGATCATTAAATCCCAGGTTAACGATCGGCGATGCAATAAAAGAACCAATGCAGGTGCACCAACTATTTTCTACTAAAGAACAATATAATAAAGTAATCGAGTTGTTAGAAAAGGTCAATTTAAAACCTGAGCATTTTAAACGTTACCCGCATGAGTTTAGCGGCGGCCAACGCCAACGTATTTGCATCGCGCGTGCTTTAGCGCTCAATCCGTCTTTTTTGATCTTTGATGAAAGTGTTAGCGCCCTTGATGTAAGTGTTCAGGCACAGGTATTAAACCTTTTAAATGATCTAAAAAGGGAATTTAATTTTACTTCCATTTTCATTTCTCATGATCTATCGGTTGTACACTATATCAGTGATCGTATTATGGTAATGAACAAAGGAAAGATCATTGAGACCGGAAACGCGGATGATGTCTTCTTTTCGCCCCAAAACGAGTATACGCAGAAATTGATTGCTGCAATTCCCGGAAAGTAGTTGATAATTCAAGCTAAGCCTCGATTCTAGTGGTATTACTTTGTAGGGACAGCCTTTTCTTTATTACAATAGGTGGCATGCTTATTGAACTTATCACAACAGTTCAGGTACCTTATGAAGGGACTGTAAGTTGCAGTGCTTTCTTTTAACCTGTTTGCATTCAAAAAATCCAGTTTTTTATTGTATCTTCGCAACCTTAAAAAAAATCATGCCGTAACATGATAAGTGCCCTTCGTGGCTACATTATCTCTGTAATTTACAGTACAAGGCATGTTTATCAACTTTAAAAAATAATTGATACAACATGAAATTAAGCCAGTTCAGATTCGACCTTCCGCTAAATCTTATTGCACAAAATCCAAGTAAAAAAAGAGAAGACAGCCGCATGATGGTTGTTAACCGTAAAACCGGAAACATTGAGAACCGCAACTTCCGCGACATCATTGAATATTTTGATGATAAAGATGTAATGGTAGTCAACAACACTAAAGTTTTTCCTGCCCGCATGTACGGACGTAAAGAAAAAACGGGTGCTAAAATTGAAGTTTTTTTACTAAGAGAATTAAACAAACCAAACCGTTTATGGGATGTTATTGTTGATCCTGCCCGTAAAATACGCGTAGGCAATAAATTATACTTTGGCGAGAACGATGAGTTAGTTGCCGAAGTAATTGATAACACCACCAGTCGTGGACGTACGATCCGTTTTTTATGGGACGGTACCGAAGAAGAATTTCGCGCTATGCTGGAATTTATGGGAGAAACACCTTTGCCTAAATACATCAAACGTAAACCTGATGAAGAAGATAAAGAACGTTACCAAACGGTATATGCAAAACACGAAGGCGCAGTAGCCGCACCTACAGCGGGTTTACACTATAGCAAAGAGTTAATTAAAAGATTGGAAATTAAGGGTATCCGTTTTGCGGAAGTTACTTTACATACCGGTTTAGGAACTTTCCGTCCGATCGAAGTAGAGGACCTTAGCAAACATAAAATGGATGCTGAATACTACAGTGTTGATGAAACAGCTTGTGCTATTGTAAATAAAGCAAAAGCCGATGGCAGAAGAATTTGTTCTGTTGGTACAACTACCATGAGAGCTATGGAATCTTCTTTCACTGCACAAAAATTATTAAAGCCTTCTGAAGGATGGACAAATATGTTCATTCATCCTCCGTATAACTTTTCTATCGCCGATTCATTGGTTACAGGTTTTCATTTACCTAAAACAAGCTTGTTAATCATGACTTGTGCTTTTGGTGGATACGATCTTGTGATGGAAGCATACAAAAAAGCGATCAAGGATAAATATAATTTCTTCAGTTATGGAGATTCTTTGGTGATCGTTTAATTCGATTTCACGCAAAGCAAAATAAGTTTAATACAGAAGCCGCAAAGAAAACTTTGCGGCTTTTTTTATCTTTGCATCTTTGCGTGGAATTAATACTACAAACCGAATAAACCGGTATTCAATAATTGCAAGGTCTTTTCTTTACTGGCTCTTGGAATAAGAATAGAAATATTGTGTTTGCTACCTCCATAACTAACCATACGTACAGGAACAGATGCAATCGATTCGAATAATTTCTGCATTACATCCTTTGTTTCGGTGATCTCGTTTCCTACTATTGACACGATCGTTTGATCGGTGTCTATTTCAACTGTACCAAATGCTTCTAATTCTTTTGTAATTTCTTTTAGGTGAGATGCGTCATCGATCGTTACTGATACTGCAACTTCTGAAGTAGTCACCATATCGATAGACGTTTTATATTTTTCAAATACATCAAATATTTTTCTTAAAAACCCATACGCTAATAACATACGTGTGCTTTTAATATTGATAGCGATGATGCCATCTTTTGCAGCAACAGCTTTAACACCTTTTGATCCAGCTTCTTGTTTAATAACCGTGCCGGCGGCATCGGGCTGCATTGTATTCAATAGTTTAACCGGAACTTTTGCATGTTGTGCGGGCCATATACAAGTTGGATGCAAAATTTTTGCACCGAAGTACGCCAACTCTGCTGCTTCTTCAAAACTCAATTGTGCGATGGCAACAGTTTTTGTAACAACTCTTGGATCGTTGTTATGCATGCCATCAATATCTGTCCATATTTCACAAACAGTAGAATTGGTTGCAGCCGCAATTAGCGAAGCGCTATAATCGCTACCGCCGCGTTTTAAATTATCGATCTCGCCTTTGGCATTGCGGCAAATATATCCCTGGGTGATAAATAGTTTTTTGCCTTTGTACTGTGCTAAAACTTCTGCCAGTTTTATTTTTATTTTATCTAACGCAGGTTCATCGTTTTCATCGATGCTCATAAAATCAAGTGCGCTGATCAATGCATGATCGATACCTTGTTCTTCCAAAAATGTAGAAAATAATTTGGTGCTAAGCAACTCGCCCTGTGCTAAAATATCTTTATACAAAGCTTCGTTGAAAGATATTTTTAAAATGATGTTTAAAAATTCGAAATGTTCCGTTACGATCGTTTTTGCTTTTGCAAGGGTTGCGTCTTTTTTAACCAACTGTGCGATGAAACTATGGTAATGTTTTTCCAGTTCATCGATCTTTTGTTTCGCTGTAGTACGATCGCTTTTTGATAAAGCATCGCTGATCGCTACTAAAGAATTGGTAGTGCCGCTTAAGGCAGATAATACTACAATTTTACTTTCGTCATCTTTGGTGATGAGTTTTGCTACTTCGTGCATTCTTTCCGGCTTGCCTACGCTGGTGCCGCCAAACTTCATTACTTTCATATTGCTGCCCTGGTTATTATTAAGGGAGAGCAAAAGTATTAGATAGTGGATTGCCAGCAAAAAATAATTTAAAGCCGTTTAATTATAGTTCTACCTTAAAACTATCACCTAATATTTTCAAATTATCAACCACCGGCTGCATTAAATAAATTCCATTTTTCATTCTATCATTCTGCATTTCTATTTCCGGCTCGCCGGGAATGATCACTTTTTCTTGTCCGGCTACTGTTTTAGCAGAACGAAAGCGCTGTATCCAGTTATCCATATTATTTTTAAAATCTTCGGCCCGCCTGAATGCATCAACTCGCATGGCGCCAAAAAAATGACCTATCCCATCACCGGGCATATTTTCCGGCATTGGTACATAGGCTGGAAAAGGCGGAACCCACGGACCATAATTAGCACCGCTTAAGACGCCCGAAAAAATATCAACAATAGACCCTAGCATATAACCCTTATGGCTGCCGTGTTCTCTATCGCCGCCAAGCGGCAATAATGCACCACCATTTTTTACTTCTGATGAATTAGTAGATGGTTGGCCGTCTTTAGTTTGCACCCAACCTAATGGAGCATCTTCATTTTTATATTGCAATAATTCCAGCTTGCCGTTCGCTGCGGTAGTGGTTGCAAAATCTGCCACGAACGCAGGCTCTTTTCCTGCCGGTATCGCTACGGCTATCGGGTTTGTTCCTAATAATTTTTCTATAGAAAAAGTAGGTGATACTAATGGCGAAGCATTCGTCATCGCAATACCGATCATATCATGTTCCAAAGCCATCATTGCATGTACACCTGCAATACCAAAATGATTGCTATTGGTAACGCTTACCCATCCTGTGCCGACATTTTTTGCTTTATCGATCGCAATTTGCATCGCTGCGGGCGCAACGCTTAGCCCTAATCCTTTGTCACCATCAACTGTTGCAGTAGATGGTGTTTCATGAACGATTCTGATATTGGGATTGGCATTGATCCTTTTCGCTTCCCACAAACGCACATAACCATTTAATCTTGCGATACCATGACTATCAACCCCGCGAAGATCTGCAGAGAGCAATACTTTAGTAGCCACATCAGCCGTAGCATCTGTACATCCAATTTTTAAAAAGATATTTTTTGCAAAGCTGTATAATCGTTGGTAGGGGTAAATATTTTGCATGGGCAAAAGTAAGGTGTTAAAGGCAAACGTTAAAAGGCAAAACCCAAAAGTGAAAGACGCTCAATACTTTTTGGTTTTGATTACTTAAAAATGAAGGTGCTTAACCGTTAATCCGTTATTTATTAACTGTCGCAATGAATCGATACCGATCTTTAAATGCTGCTCTACATATTCTGCTGTTACAATTTTATCGCTCTCTTCAGTTTTTACACCTTCCGGAACCATCGGGCTATCGCTCACTAATAATAATGCGCCTGTTGGTATTCTGTTATAAAAACCTACACTAAAAATAGTAGCTGTTTCCATGTCGATCGCATAGGCTCTTATTTTTTGTAAGTATTCTTTAAATGCCTCATCGTGTTCCCAAACGCGACGGTTAGTGGTGTATACAGTGCCTGTCCAGTAATCGCAAGAATAGTCTCTTATCGTTGTAGAGATCGCTTTTTGCAAAGCAAATGCCGGCAATGCCGGCACTTCGGGTGGAAAATAATCGTTGCTGGTTCCCTCACCTCTTATTCCTGCAATGGGCAGAATAAGATCCCCTATTTTATTTTGTTTTTTTAATCCGCCACATTTACCCAAAAACAATACGGCTTTCGGCTCAATGGCGCTTAACAGATCCATGATCGTTGCTGCACCCGGACTTCCCATTCCAAAATTGATAATGGTAATATTATCTGCAGTGGCACATTGCATTGGCCTACCGATACCTGCTATTGGCACTTTGTTCCATTTAGCAAACATATCTACGTAGTTACTGAAGTTCGTCAGCAAAATATATTCGCCAAAATTTTCTATCCTTTCTCCTGTATACCTGGGTAACCAGTTGTGTACTATCTCATCTTTTGTCTTCATCTGATTTTTATTCTTTAATTTGTCGACTATAAAGTTACAATATTAGTATTCATTATGATCAAAATTGACTACCCATCCTATCAACCAAAAATAAAAAAAGAACAGGACAAAGAATTCATTTTTGATGAAGTTCGCAAACAGTGGATAATGCTTACGCCGGAAGAATGGGTGCGACAAAATTTTCTGCAATACCTTATCCAGATAAAAAAATACCCCGCAAGTTTAATTGCCGTTGAAAAAGAATTGAAGTTGGGCGAATTAAAAAAACGCACCGATGTTATTGTGTATAATACCGATGCCCAACCCTGGTTAATGATAGAATGCAAAGCCATGGGTGAACCGGTCAATGAAAAAGTACTGCAACAAATTTTACGATATCATATCAGTATCCCTGTGCCTTTTATAATTATTACAAATGGTAGCTTTTGTTTTGGGTTTGAAAAAGTGAACGGCGATTTTGTAGAGATATTTGAGTTGCCGGCGTTTGTCTGATTGTCATTCTGAGCGAAGCGAAGAATCTAACGCTACACCTGCATACTGATAATTTAAAAATAAGATGCTTCGTACCTCAGCATGACAAAAAACTTTACGGAAAAATACCCAACTCAACATAACTAATAGCTACTTTATTAATGGCACTAACGTAAGCGGCTATACGCATATCGGGTATAGCAGGATTACTTGACCATATATCCATTATTTCTCTTGTTGCGCTGGCCATTGTTTCTTCCAGGCCGCTATGCACCAAGTCTATTTCTTCAGCGCCGTGCATAATTAGCTTGCGTTCTTTATCGCTTACCTGTTTATTGGTCAGGCTTTCTATCTGAGACAAGATATGCGTGTTCAAATTTTCAGTAAATCTTTTTTCCAAACGGCCATAGCGAACATGGCTAAGATTTTTCAACCATTCGAAATAACTAACGGTAACGCCACCCGCATTCAGGTACATGTCGGGCACTACCAAAATTCCTCTTTGCGTAAATATTTCATCGGCTTCAGGCGTACATGGGCCATTGGCTGCCTCTCCGATTATTTTCGCTTTTACTTTTGGTGCGTTGGCCGCATTGATAACATTCTCTAATGCTGCAGGAATTAAAATATCGCAAGCCAATTCCAACGCATCGTTGGTATTTTTGAGATTGGTTGCACCGGGGAAATTAATGATGGACCCTGTTTTTTTTCGGTGCTGAAAAACTTCTTCTTCATTTAATCCATCTGCATTAAAAATAGCTCCTTCAAATTCTGCCAAACAAATTACTTTGGCACCACCTTCGCGAAAAAATTTTGCTGAATGATATCCTACATTTCCCAATCCTTGTACCACGACTGTTTTGTTTTCAATACCGGTTGATAGCCCTTGCTTCTTCATGATATCTAGCATATTGCAAACCTCCCTTATACCAAAAAAAACGCCTAAACCCGTTGCCTCTTTTCTGCCATGAACGCCACCTTGTGTAATGGGTTTTCCGGTAACACAACCTGCTGCATCAATTTCGCCCGGCTTCAATGATTGGTAAGTATCTACGATCCAGGACATTTCTCTTTCCCCTGTTCCATAATCGGGTGCCGGCACATCAATACCCGGACCAATAAAATTTTTCTTTACTAACTCCGATGTATAACGACGGGTGATCTTTTCTAATTCGTAAGTAGAATAATTGCGCGGATTTATTTTGATGCCTCCTTTCGCTCCGCCAAAAGGAACATTTACTATCGCGCATTTGTAGGTCATCAATGCCGCGAGTGCCATTACTTCATCCTGGTTAACGGCATCGCTAAAACGAATACCGCCTTTGCACGGTGTTTTGTGCTGACTGTGTTGCACACGGTAAGCTTCCATAACTTCAATACTTCCATTGTCTCTTTTGATGGGAAAACGCATTCTGTAAACGCTGTTGCAGGCCTTTATCTGCTCTAAAATACCAGCATCCCATTGGGTGAATTTTGCGGCTTTATCGAAACTTCTTTCTACGTTTTCGAAGAAACTATACGGTTGTTGTGCAGGCATAAAATTTTTATTACGGATGAATAAAAAATCACTGAACACTTGATCCTTCCTTATAACGATAAATTATCTAAATGCGTATGTATTATTTGCTAAGATGCTCCAGCTTAGTGATCTTTCTATCAATACGGATCAGGTACAAAATCAATGCCACTAAAATAGTAATACAAACTGCCATTACTACATATATTTTTCCGTTGCTACGCATGATATCATCTGTCGTTGTCGTGGTTGTTACGATTTTAGTCGTATCAGTTGAATATTGCGCAAAAGCAATTGTACTGATCAACAAACACGCAAAAATCGCAGCTAATTTATATACCCTATTCATTGATTATATTTTTATCTTTTAATAAATTCAATCTTATTTTAAGGCTGGTGATCCATATCCCTAAAATAACCCAGCCCGTTACCGCCAGCCAAAAAACAAGGCGCATGCTTTTATCCAGGCTATCTCCTCCCAATGCAGGATTACCACCGCCTTTCGAACCTTCCATTCCGCCCGGATGAAGTGATTGCACCATCCTTGGCAATATCATGATCAACGGTATGTAAATGAAGTAAGCGAAAATATTATACACCGCACTTATCCTTGCTTTTTTATCAAGGTCTGTTATTGATCCTCTTAAAACGATGTATGCCAGATAAATTAATAACGCAATGGCTGCGGCAATTTGTTTAGGATCATTGCTCCATGGCTCGCCCCAGGTATACGTAGCCCAGATAGCTCCGGTTGTTAAACCCAATAAACCAAATACTATACCGGTCTTGGCAAACTCCATCGCATAAATATCATGCTTAAGGTTTTGCGTGCTTAGATATATAATTGAATATACTAGTGAGATAGTAAACAAAGTAATTTGCCCGAACCACATCGGCACATGAAAATAAAAATTACGGATACTCTCATATAAATTACCTAGGTAAGGAACCTTTACCAAAAAGCCCGCAGTGAACGTGTACAACAAAAGCGCTACACCCAATATCTTCCACCAGTTTTTACTCATACATTATATTAATGCTGCAAAATTAATCATTAACGATTAACCACTAATAATTATCTATTCTTTCCATAAAAAAGGAAATAATATTACTGCCAGTACAATTACCATCAGGTCTAACCCGATCAACAATAAAGATATCTGCATCACGGCATTTTGTCTGAATATCTCACCAAATGCAGTCTTGGATAACCTTATCAATAATAACAATTGCGGGATAATTAGCGGGAAGCCGAGTATCGCCATCAAAGCCGCATTCTGCTGCGCTTTTGCTGCGATCGCCGCCATCAAAGTAAATACCAGGCTTAGGCTGATGCCTCCCAGACAAACAATACCAATGAACTGCGGCATGTTACTGACCGGATCTTTTAGTAAGATGACAAACAATAATAAACTCAACACGCTCATCAATAACATTAAAATAATATTATAAATAAGCTTGGCAATAATAAAATTAACCGGCGATGTAATAGAATAGAAATAGAGCATTCGGCCGCGGCCTTCCTGTAAAAAACTTTTTGCCACTGCATTTACACAAACGAACAATTGAATGACCCAGAAAAGCCCGTTCCATACATCTGCCTCGGGCTTATTGATAGCCAGGTATAATACAAAAATGGTAGACGCAACATATAGCAATATGCCGTAAAAAGTATGTTGTTGCCTGAGTTCAAGCAACAGGTCTTTTTTCAATAAAGCAAAAACTGTTTTTGTCATTGGACTGCAAGATAAGATGGATTTTAAGATGATGTGACTGCTGGCAAAAACTCATCCGGATTAAAATTTTACTGAATATTTGCCATTTATCATTCTCTGCTTGTAAATAGTGAAATTTTACTGTAAAACATTTGTTTAACAATGGGTTGAATCGTAATTTCATGTATCTTTTGGTTAATCTAACTACTAATACAATAAATCAACATTTTTATGGTGGAAATGAAGGATAGTTTCAAAGCAAAATCTGACGTGCTTGGAGCTGAAATAAAAGCATTGATCAAAGATCATGGTACAAAAAAAATAGGTGAGGTTACACTTAGCCAGGTTTACCAAGGAATGAGAGGCATTACAGGTTTGGTTACTGAAACTTCTCTTTTAGATGCGCAGGAAGGTATCCGTTTTCGTGGTTATACCATTCCCGAATTACAACAAAAATTACCAAAAGCAAAAGGTGGTACGGAACCACTTCCCGAAGGTTTATTTCATTTGATGTTATTAGGCGAATTACCTGATGAAGATGAAGTACATGAATTGACTTCCGTTTGGCAACGCCGTAGCCATGTACCTAAACATGTTTTTGATACGATAGATGCTACGCCGATCAATAGTCACCCGATGACACAATTTGTAATTGCTATCATGGCCTTACAAACTGAAAGTACTTTTTGCAAGCGATATGCTGCAGGCATGAACAAAAAGGAATATTGGGATGCTACGTTTGATGACTCAATGGATCTGATCGCACGTTTACCAAGAGTAGCTGCGTATATCTATCGCCGTAAGTACAAAGGCGGAGAACATATTCAACCAAATGGCTTGTTAGACTGGGCGGGCAATTTCGCTCACATGATGGGTTTTGAAGATGAAGGCTTTAAAGAATTGATGCGTTTGTACATGACCATTCATGCTGATCATGAAGGTGGCAACGTATCTGCACATACAACACATTTGGTAGGTTCTGCACTGAGCGATCCTTATTTATCTTTTGCTGCAGGTATGAACGGTTTAGCGGGCCCCCTACATGGCCTTGCCAATCAGGAAGTAATTAAATGGATATTTGAAATGAGAGAACAGTTGGGTGTTGAAACGCCCACCAGCGCTCAGATAGAAGAATATGTAAAGAAAACTTTAGGCGAAGGAAAAGTAGTGCCTGGTTACGGGCACGCCGTGTTACGCAAAACAGACCCACGCTTTACTGCACAAATGGAATTTGGTAAAAAACATTTACCGAATGATCCTTTAGTAAATACGGTCTGGAACATTTATGAAACAGTTCCACCGATTTTACAATCCTTAGGAAAAATTAAAAACCCATGGCCAAATGTTGATGCACACAGTGGTGCATTATTGGTGCATTACGGAATGGTAGAGTATGAATTCTATACCGTTTTATTTGGTGTATCAAGAGCATTGGGTGTGTTAGCAAGCCTTTGCTGGGATAGAGCGCTGGGCTTACCATTGGAACGCCCTAAGTCTGTAACGACAGACCTTGTAAAATTATGGCTGGAAGGTAAAGGAGAGATCTGGGGCGAATAAATTAAAATCAAAATCACTTTTTATATAACCCCGGATCTATTTCGGGGTTTTTAATTAAATCATTTTGAAGCGACTAACATACCTTATATATTTGCACTCCGCAAGGGGAATTAGCTCAGTTGGCTAGAGCGCTTGCATGGCATGCAAGAGGTCACCGGTTCGACTCCGGTATTCTCCACAAAAGATCCCATCATTGTTTGATGGGATCTTTTTATTTTGTCTGAATTGGGATTCGTCGGATTGATATGATTGTTGGGATTAAAATCCAGTTGATCCACAGATCCGACGAATCCCAATTCAGACAATTATACCAATTCAATCACCGTGATCTCCGGCATTATTCCAACTCTTCCGGGATAACCAATAAATCCAAAACCACGATTCACATACAATTTTTGTTTTTGATCTTCATATAAACCGGCCCATTCTTCGTAAACATATTGCACCGGGCTCCATTTAAATCCGGGAATATCAATGCCGAATTGCATACCATGTGTATGTCCGCTTAGTGTAAGGTCAATGTCTCCATATTTCGGTTTTACCTGCGCATCCCAATGGCTGGGATCATGGCTCATCAATATTTTAAAAGGATATTTTTCCGTACCGGGATACGCCAGATCCATACGTCCATGTTTGGGAAATCTTGCTTTAGCACTCCAGTTCTCAATACCTATCAAAGCAATTTCATCACCGTTTCTTTTTAAGATAACATGCTCATTCATTAATAAACGCCAGCCCAATTCACCATGTATCTTTTTTACATTTTCCAGGTTCTGTTCTTTACTAATACCCCCACTTGGCCAGTTTACATAATCACCATAATCATGGTTACCTAAAGTAGAGTAAACGCCCATCGGCGCTTTTAGCTGATTAAAAACATCCATGTACTCGTTCATTTCCGTTGCCTTATCATTCACTAGATCACCGGTAAATAAAATGATATCCGCATTTTGCTGCAAGATCATATCAACGCCATGCTGTACTGCTTTTTTATCCATAAAGCTCCCACTATGGATATCACTTATCTGCAAAATTTTTAGTCCTTTGAACCCTGCAGGTAAATTATCAAAGGTCAATTGCACGCTCCTTACTTTATAATTATATTTATTGCTGTAACCATAGATCAATGTAGTAAACAATCCGCCACCCGCAGCTAACCCAAGCCAACTAAGGAATACAGAGCGACTAATGCCATCACCTACAGTTGTTTCCCCTTCTGTATTACTGTAAAATAATTTGCCTGCGGCCCATTGTATCAACCTACGGACGTCATCTAGTAAGAAGAATACAAAGCCTATCAGTTTCGCAAAAAACAATCCGAGAATTGTAGCGAACAGGTAGGTGCGCAATTTTCTTGGTAATAAATCGGGATCTGTAAATGCAAATAACAAAAAGCCCATTACTGCCAATACTGTAACGGCCCAGTAAACAACATACACAAACATTTTTGTTCTGGGAGAAGCATTTTGGCAAACTGTTTTAATGGCCTGAAAAATATATGTATCAAGCAATAGCATGATCGATATAAAAATAAAAGCACCGAGTGGAGAACGCATAAATTATGTAAGATTAAGTACGTGGTAAGACGAATGAGAAGACATTTTATTTTTTATCGACACCAAAAAATTCATTTAATTGATGATTGATGGCCATAATTGTATGTTCATTAACAACCCTGCCGTCACTATCCAACATTTTATCTACAGATGAAATAGGCAATTTATTAAAATGAACCATCACTTTCATATGGTTTAAAATACCTGTCAGGTGTTCCATTCCACGGAGGTTCCCTGCCCTACCGGTAGCCACACCAACAAGCATAGCTGTTTTATGCCACCAGCAAAGATGTACGCGACTGGTATCAAAAAATAATTTTAAGGCGCCTGAAAAGCTACCGTTGTATTCCGGTGAGATGATAACAAAAGTAGTAGTGGGTATTAGTATTTCCTCTTCAATTCTTTCAAAATCAGCATTTCTCAAGCCCACATTTATACCTACCAATGAGAGAATTTTTGCATCTATTCCTCTTTCTTTAAGAATTAGCTGGTATTCAAGGGCTATTTTCTGTGTATTACTTCCTTTTCTGTCGGTTCCAGATATAATTGTGATCATTTTATCTTAATTCTATTTAAAAACGATAATTTTTGTTCTTTTTTAGGGTTCATTTTTTAGGCTTATTGGCCAAATTTCTCAGTCTATTCGTGAGTTGTCCACAACCAGCTTACAAGAGTACACAATTTAAAGAAAAACTCATAGCTATAGGTCACATTATACTACTATTTGAGATACATTATATTATCTTTGGCAGGATTAGGTACCAGGACAATTTTTAAATAAAAAGTAAAATAAACGGCCCTGAAGGGGTGTGCTACCATGGCAAGAACAATAGGAATAGCAAATCAAAAAGGAGGAGTTGGTAAAACCACAACGGCGATCAATTTAGCAGCAAGTCTGGCTGTTCTTGAATATAAAACCTTATTGGTTGATGCGGATCCCCAGGCAAACAGCACAACAGGTATCGGGTTCGACCTGAATAATATTACACAAAGTTTGTATGACTGTATGGTCAATGAAGTAGAGGCCAAAACTGTTATATTAAAATCCGATATCGTTAACCTTGATCTGATCCCATCGCATATAGATCTGGTAGGGGCTGAAATCGAGATGATCAATTATCCAAATCGTGAAGGGGTATTGAAGAAAATTTTAGACCCGATCAAACATTTATATGATTTTATAATAATTGATTGTTCGCCTTCTCTTGGTTTAATCACGGTAAATGCATTGGTTGCTTCTGATAGTGTGGTTGTTCCGGTACAAACAGAATTTTTTGCATTGGAAGGATTAGGTAAATTATTAAATACCGTTAAGATCGTTCAAAATCGCCTGAATCCGGATCTGAAAATAGAAGGTATTTTAATGACAATGTACGATGCGCGTTTACGCTTATGCAACCAGGTTGTTAGCGAAGTCCGCCGGCATTTTGATGAAATGGTTTTTAGCAGCATTATTCATCGCAATACAAGATTGAGTGAAGCGCCTAGTTTTGGAAAGCCGGTAATACTATACGATGCAGAAAGCAAAGGCACTTTCAATTATTTAAACCTAGCAAAAGAAATTTTGCAAAAAAATAACCTTACGAAAATTAACCAGGAAGATAAAATAATACAATAGTTATAAGTACTAAGTTTTAAGTGATAAGTTAATTGATCTCTTACAACTTAAAAGACTTAGAACTGACAACCTATAACTTACAACTCAGATGAACGCTCCAAATAAAAAAGATGCATTAGGAAAAGGTATCCGTAGCCTATTACAGAATATTGATTCTGACCTAAAGTCTACGGCCGATACTTTAAAGCCTGAAGTAGTTGAAAAAAAAACCGGGATCAACCGCATCGCGCTTGATCAGATAGAAGTTAATCCCAAACAGCCTCGTAAAGATTTTGATGAAACTGCTTTAAGTGAGCTAGCTGCTTCCATAAAAATTCATGATATCATTCAGCCGTTGACGGTTTCGAAAATGGCTTCGGGAAAATATCGTTTGATCGCAGGAGAAAGAAGATTCAGGGCCTCAAAAATTGCGGGCTTAAAAGACGTTCCTGTTTATGTTCGTCAGGCTAATGATGCAGAATTATTAGAATTGGCATTGCTGGAAAACTTACAGCGCGAAAATTTAAACGCCATAGAAATATCACTCAGCTATAAACGCTTAATGGATGAATTGGATTACACACAAGAGCAGGTAGCTGAAAGAATGGGCAAGGAAAGAAGCACCATCGGTAACTATATCCGTTTGTTAAAGTTGCCACCGGATATACAAATAGCCGTGCGCACCGGTGTGATAAGCATGGGCCACGCAAGAGCCTTGATCAATGTTGATGTAGTAGATAAACAATTATTCATTTTTTCTGAAATAAAAAGCAAGCAATTATCAGTTAGGCAAACGGAAGACCTGGTGCGTAAAATGTACACGGGTAGTGGAGGCGCTGTTAAAAATTCTGTAAAGGCTCAATTACCTCCCGCATTTAAAAAGATAGAAGATAATTTAGCATCGCATTATAATACGAAAGTAAAATTAGTGCACAATAAAAAAGGCTATGGCGCTGTTACTTTTGATTATTACTCTTTAGAAGAATTAAATGCCTTGCTTGATAAATTGAATATTAAAGTGAGTTAATGCAAATAAAAACTTCCATATTTTTTATTTTTTTTCTGATGATCTTTTTTTCGCTCGGCAGTTTTGCCCAGATGAAGATCGATAGTGTTATTGTTCCAATGAATGACAGTAGTCATCATCATCTGTCAGGCCCTGGTTTTAGTCATAGAATAAGGAAAGATAGCAACGTAATCGCTCCACAGGATAGCACCAAAATCTTTTCGATGAACCCGGCTGTTGGACATGCATCAAAAAAATTCAGTCCGCGTTTAGCTACTATCCGCTCTGCTATTATACCCGGATGGGGCCAGGCATACAACAGAAAATACTGGAAGATCCCTTTTATCTATGCTGCTTTAGGAACGACAGCGGGCATATTTATTTACAATCTTAAAACATACAATCAATTTAAAACAGCCTACAGGCAATCGGTAATAGACAGTGGCCTAGTTAATGACCCAGCAATAGACCCGAGTCTTCGAATCTATTCACAAGCAGATTTATTAGCAAACCGAAATATATTCAGGCAAAATATTGATTACTCGGTTTTGTTCTTTATTATTTTTTGGGGATTAAATGTTGTAGATGCAACAGTAGATGCCCACCTCAAAACATTTGATGTCAGCGATGATATTAGTTTTGAACTAAAACCAGGTTACAGCGAGATGGCAAATACAAACGGGCTCAGTCTTGTTATGAAAATAGGAAAGCGATATTAAAAGAAATCAAAATGAAAATTGCATTAATTGGTTATGGTAAAATGGGCAAAGCAATTGAAGAGATCGCTTTACAAAGAGGCCATACTATCGGACTAAAAATAGATATTGATTCTATCAGCCAATTCACAAAAGAGAATTTATCAAAATGTGATGTGGCAATTGAATTCACCAGTCCGCATACTGCCTTGCAAAACATTATTACCTGCTTAGAATCAGGCACGCCTGTTGTTTGCGGAAGCACAGGATGGCTGGAACAATGGGACGTAGCTAAAAAGAAATGCGAAGAAAAAAATGGTTCATTACTATATTCGAGTAATTACAGTATTGGCGTAAATATATTTTTTGAACTGAATAAAAAATTAGCCTCGTTAATGAATCAGCAGACGAGTTATGAAATTAGTACAGAAGAGATCCATCATACACAGAAAAAAGATGCGCCAAGTGGCACAGCCATTACATTAGCGGAACAGATAATGGCAAACGTAGATCGCAAACACCAATGGGTAAATAATGAAAGTGCCAAAGCTGATGACCTGACCATTATCAGCAAGCGCATCGATCCGGCGCCGGGTACGCATATTGTTAAGTACCATTCTGCCATTGATGATATTGAAATAATTCACACCGCGCATAACCGAACAGGCTTTGCAACTGGTGCAGTATTAGCTGCGGAATTCCTAAAAGGCAAAAAAGGAATTTATAGTATGAAAGATGTATTAGGGTTATAATAGATATTTTTAAATGTTTCAGATAATTAAAAAGCGCTCAATAAAGTTGAGCGCTTTTTTAATTTTAATACTATTAATAAGTCTAGATGTGATTAGAAATTATTTAATAACGCTTTAGCGCTATCCATTTGAAGAGATGCCATATAATAATAAACCTGATCAAGCTCTGCTAAATTACTAGCATTGTAATTAGGTAAAATATTATTAACTCTTGTAGTATATAATTTTTGTACCGCCTGTAAATCTGACACTGAAAGAGATTGAACACCTAATTGTTGTTGCAGTATCGTTAAAAAATTATATTGGAATTGTGTTGTCGGTTCTATCATCGTGCCTTCGCCGTAATCGTTCCAGGTTACTAGCTGAATATAATTGCCTGGCTGTTGTAATGCAAGCGCAAGTGTTTTTTGAAAAATAGATACAGATGGGGTAACTACCCATGTAGGTCCTGCTCCCGCTTGTTCCTCTGCATATATACTATTATACCCCGGATAAGCATCAGCTATTTTGATACCCGAATAACCATTGCTATAAAAACTTTTTGTCTGAGTGATAGTATCCTGCTCTACCCATGTAAATTCGCCTACCGCATTTGAACCTGCCTCAGACGATTGGTTTTGTAATGTAAAAAAAGCAGGCTTAGGAGAAAGCCCTGAAAAAGCAGAAGTCCAATCCGAAGCCGTGGTAAGGGTTTGTGGACCAAAATCCAACAATAACGGACTACCAGAAATTTGTTCATAATTAGGATTCGAAAAATAATTAGTTTGCAAATAGCTCATATCTGCCTGTGCCTGTGCGATCGGATTCGTAAGCCCTTTAAGATTTTGGTCTTCATATACAACGGCAAATTTTAATCCTGCTCTCGCAAGCCTAGATATAATTACATTAGAATTTGCCAAATTTTTGGGTAAGTCGGCATTGCTGACTGTTCCCGGCCAATCAATAAATACCCCATCTATTCCACTTAATTTCATTAACATCAGCTGATAGTCGATCACATTGGTATCGGAAGATGCATAAGGCCTTATTGACGGATAATAGTGTGATGCTATCTGGCCGCTATTGGGGTTATCAAGAGGCTGTCCGTTAGGTGCTGTTCCTGTCCAATGCTCACCCCATGAACCACCATTTGTTAGTGGTGTTTCAAACCAAGGGAGGATGTGGGCGAATACTCTTTTTGTTGCTGATTTTGAAACTGCCACAGGTGCAAAGGCGACAACATTGCCATTCCACACCATTTTCGGACCGGTTGAAGTAGATTTATTACAACCAATACAAGCCAACAGCAACCAAACAATATTGAACCTGCTCTTTTTCATATTTAATTCTTTAAACGAATAATCTTCCTTTTAAAAAGGAAGATTATTCTATATAACTCAATAAAAGATCAATTTTTTAATACCCAAAATTATTATGTTGAATAGCCGGGTTTGTCGACGTTTCAACCTGTGGTATTGGGAAATGGTAGGCTTTACTATCGGTACCATTACCAGTCCAGTTAGCAGTACTAATTAAGCTGTTAGCTGGCCCAGTACCGGCAATTGGATCATATTCCGTTGCTCCATAAACATAATAAGCCGCTTCATTTGCTCCAATGCCCCATCTGCACATATCAAACCACCAGCCACCTTCGCCAAATAACTCTACATATCTTTCGTAATGTAAAGGGTTATTAGCAAGATCTACATCCGTTGGATCTGCCAATGTTGGAGAAGTAATTGTTGTGTAATCAAAAGCGGTTGAACCATTGTAAGCTCTTTCATGTACTTTATTAATATATGTAAGTGCTGTTCCATTATCACCCGTAGCTTCACACGCTTCTGCATACAATAAGTAAACATCAGCTAAACGAAGCAAAAGTAAATTTGATCCATCATTGCCACCTGTTGCTTCCAGAATATCTGTTGTAGTTGTGTATTTTTTAAAGCTCCAACCCCAGAAAGAAGACCTGGTTGTGTTGATTATCGCTGCCTTCCCTACAGGAATTGTATCAGGAAATTCCTGAGGAGTTCCACCCGAAGGAAGACTATTTGCTAAAGAAGGCTGTTCACAACTATCTATCCATGGTTCCATTGCGCATACAAAAAGGCGAGGATCAACTGTATTATTGATTCTATCAGCCAAAGAATTTTTCCACGAGACTGAATCCATTATAAAAGTAGGACTGGCTGCACTATTAATTCCTATTGCATTGGGATTACGGTCATAGGTATATACCGGCAATGCAAACCCAAAACGACGAAGATTTTTATCATGTACAAAATATTTGCAATAACCATTACCCATATTTACAGAGCTACCGGCATTGCCATCTCCATTGCCTAGTGAATCGACACCTGCTGATCCTATAATAGTAGGGGCAAATAGTTCTCCCTGATCTGTAGTTAAACTTTGAAGGTAATTCCCACTAAACAAAATACCAGGATTCTGAGCTTGTCTGTCCACATTAATTTCAAACAATGATTCAGTATTGAATTTGTTTGCAATATCGCCGTTAAAAGAATTCGAGTATACATTAAAAGATGGTAGTGAATGAACCCCATCATTGATCACTTTAAGAAGATAAGTCTTAGCACTATCATATTGTTTTGTGAATACAAAAGCCTTTCCTAACATACCGTCTGCAGCCCATTCGGTTATCTGGCCCTGGCCCTGGCCCGGAAGTTGTGTACTAGAAGGAGCATAGGTAACTCCATGGAGATACTTTGCTGAATTTCTAAGGTCGCTTATTATTTGAGCCCATGTCTGATAAGCTGTACTCCTTGGCAGATTAGTTTGTGCTACACTGGTTGCAAATGTTGTTGGCAATGGAATACCTAATACGGTAGGATCTTCAGGCTGTGTCATGTCAATATATTTTTCGCCATAGAAACACTCAAGCATATAAAAATAATAGGCACGTAGAAAATAAGCCTGCCCACGCAAAGCATTTACATCTGTTGAATCGCCAAAATTATTTTGATAATATGTAGCTCTGTCAAAAAACACATTCATTGCTGCAACTCCCTGATAAAGCTGAGAAAACATTGCGGCACTTGGCGTATTGGTAACACTGATATTATTGGTTAAAAAGTCACCTCCCTGAGTGCTCAAAGGATTACCCCCAGAATTTTGAGAACAAAATGTATGATCACTTGAAAGCACTATAGCTAAATATTGGTAGCCAAATAAGTTAGCGCTTCTAAAACCAGAATAACCCGGCACCAAAAAACTTTCAAGATCACCCAAGGTTTTAGGATAGGTAACACTAGTTAGATTATTAGTTGGCTCAACATTACTTTCATCTTTTCTACAGCTCGTAATACTAGCAATGCTAATAAGTACAATTGCGCTGAATATTATTTTTTTATACATTTTATATATAATTTAAAGAATTTTTAGAATACAACATTAACTCCTATCGCATATAATTTAACACTAGGATATTTTGATGGTCCGTCAATCCCACGTGAAGTTGTAGCACTTCCAGTGTATTGAGGAGTTCCATCAGCATTACCTGTAACATTACCATTTTTATCCAGTCCCAAAATAGCGTACTGGCTTCCTATTTCCGGATCAACCCCGGTGTATTTTGTAATCGTAAATAAATTATTCGCCATTACATAAATACGAAGGCTTTTAATTTTTACTTTTTCAAGTATTTTATTAGATAGCGTATACCCGATTTGGATATTTTTCAATTTAAGGTAGCTGCCATTTTCAACAAAATAACTGCTTGGAGTGGTATAATTACCATTAGGATCTTGAGTAAACTGGCCAAAACCATTAATGCGTCCAACACTAGGGTACTTCGTTACGCCATTGCTTACACCATTATCAGTGAAGCCTGAAGTTTGAAATACTTTAGACGTAACATTACTTCCATCAAGATTTTCAAATTCATAGGGTGTTACACCATTGTATAATTGAACACCCATTACCCCATTAAATAATAAAGCAATATCAAACCCTTTCCACGCAGCATTAAGATTAATACCATATGTGAACTTTGGATACGGATTACCTATTTTACCGGCTGTATCAGATGCGTATAGCAAATCGCCTATTCTTGCATTAGAAAATCCTCTGGAGATAGCCAATGCCTGCTGCGTTGAGTTCTGAATTATCCCTTCAGATTTTAATCCCCAAAACTGACCAAAAGGACTACCAGGATAAGTACGCGTTAAAGTTTGTCCGCTCCATACACTTGTACCATACGGGAAATTATTATTACCATCAGGAAGACCATCTGCCGTTACTATATTCAACACTTTATTAGCATTGAAAGATCCCGTAACACCCGCAGAGTAAGTTAATTGTCCCTGCTTGCCATTATAACCGATTGCAATATCAACTCCTCTATTTCTTACAGATCCTATATTCTCAATGTAAGTTCCTGCGTTTACAGCACCTCCGGTAAATCCAGCACCTCCATATGGAACACCTGAACTAAGCGATACGGGTACATTATATAATAGTTTAGTAGTGTTTTTATTATACCAATCTATATTGAAATAAAGTTTTCCGTTAAGTGCCTGCCCGTCTATACCAATATTCGTTTCTTTTGTACTTTCCCATTGCACATTTTCGTTTGCAATAGACTGCTGCGTATAAGAAACCTGTGCAGCACCGCCCGGCGTGAAATTCTGAACTGTTGCTGGGACATAATATGTAGCAAAGTTATAATCTCCAATATTACTATTGCCTAACTCTCCATAACTGGCCCTTAATTTCAACTGGCTAAATATGGAACTCAACTTTGTAAAAAATCTTTCCTGGTCAATATTCCAACCTGCAGAAACAGCAGGAAAAACACCGTACTGATTATCCTGACCGAAAACAGTAAAATTACCATCTCTACGTACTGTTGCGGTTACATAATATTTTTTATTAAAATCATAGTTTAACCTGCCAAAAACAGATTTCACTAACCCGTTGGGATCATAGCCCCCAGATACACTTTGACCGCCACTAGCTAATGTTGAAGAAGAGGGGAAAACTGCGAACGACGTACCCAATACATTTTGCAATAACATTGATACGTTTTGCGTTTGATGTGCGTATTGCTCATACCCGGCAAGTAAATTTAATGTATGCTTGCCCCAGCTATGATCATAAGCCAATATATATGCGTTAAGTTCCTGCTGATAATTACCTACATTTCTGTATAAGTGATTTTCTAAAGTCCCGTTAAACGTTAATGGTGTACCGTTTGTAGCATACACATTTTGGAAAAGGTTATTCTCATACGTTTGAGATGTATAGCCGAACGTTGATTTAAACGTTAAGTATTTAATTGGTAGTTTAATTTCCAGATATACCTGTCCGTCGAAGTTATTTTCAGGGAATTGAAAATTGGCCGTTTTAATTTGTGATACCGCATTGATACCTCCATGGTAACCAAAAGGGTAGATGCCCCATAACGTACCAGGAACAGATGAGTAAGGTACACCGCCTTCTAAAAAAGGTTGTGATTCAAATGGTGTACTTACAATTGGTGTCTTTACAGGAACCGTATTGCGGGTCCATACATTAAGTTGTTCACCTATTTTTATACGTTTTGAAAGTGTAATGTCAGTATTAATTCTTGCGCCGGCCATTGATGATTGATTATCCAGAAACACGCCCTGCTGATCATCATATACTCCTGATAAATAATAATTTACAGTAGGCGTAGTGCCAGAAATAGAAAGACTATAATTTTGTTCTTTACCATTTCTATACAATTCTTTATCCCAGTCTACCGGTGTCAAAGATGAGATCAATGTAGCATTAGCAGGATTTGTGTAATCAGGATTCTTTATGTCTTTCTGATACCTTACAAAATCACTTGCGTCTAGCAGGCCAATAGTTTTTGGCTTTGCTACTCCATACCTTGCATTAAAGCTAACAGTTGGCTTTGCTGTTTTACCTCTTTTAGTAGTAATAATAATCACACCACCCGCTGCTGCAGAACCATAAATCGCAGCGGCAGAAGCATCTTTTAATACATCTATGCTTTCGATATCATTCGGGTTGATATTATTCCCTCCGCTATTATATTGTATAACACCATCTACCACATATAAAGGATTAGCATTGTTCAAAGAAGAAACCCCACGTATTGTAATTTGAGAAGTTTGACCAGGCTCGCCTGAAGGAGACACTACTTCCACACCCGCGACACGACCTTGTAAAGCCGTGGCAACATCCTGCGTCGGTAGGTTTTTAATGGCATTACCACTTACATGTGATATGGCGCCCGTAACATCTCTTAACCTTCGTGTTGTACCGACCCCGGTTTGTACTACTACTGTATCTAACTGCTGAGCGACATGCCTTAAAACGATATTGCCCGCATTATTTACGCTAACCGTTCTTTCGCCGAACCCTGAGCCTGAAACAACAAGTGAAGTAGTAGATTCCGGAACGGAGAATGAAAAGCTACCATCGGCGCCTGTAGTTGTGGCTTCATTTGAACCCTTGGCTTTAACAGTAGCTCCCGGAACAGGTTCTCCTTTATCGTCTTTAATAATACCGGTAACAGTTTTAAGCTGTGCGTGTACTACCTGGATAGACAATACCATAATGAAAAGCATTATAGCTTTTAAAAAGCGTTTTTTAGACATATGCAAGAATCAATTTTGTTAGAGTTAACAATTTTTTGGTAAAGAGGTGTAAAGCTAGCATTTGTTTTTAACAAAACTTATAGGTTTAAAAAAAAATGGAAAAATATTTTATGGCCCATTCGTTTTATTAATTGCTAACTATAATGATTACACGTTAACCTTATGATGCTCATCCAATTGATATTACACACTTTTATTTTTATTTAATAAAATGGAGTTTTTTTATGAAAAAGTTTGCCCAGATATTATTTTGCCTTATTTTCGCACTCCGTTAAACAAAATGGTTGCATAAATCATTGATTTTTATTGAAAAGTCTTGATTTTGTTGGGTTTTGAATTGGTAGCTCAGTTGGTAGAGCAATACACTTTTAATGTATGGGTCCTGGGTTCGAGTCCCAGCCAGTTCACAAAAAACTTTTCGAAAAAAATCGAAAAGTTTTTTTTATTTAATGCCTTGCCTATACATCCGATGGCCATATCCTTTCTTATTTTTACCAAAACAAATTTTACATGAACGATTTTTTTAAAGATAAAGTAGTCGCCATAACAGGTGGCAGTGATGGCATTGGCAAGGCATTGATCGATGCCTTATTACCATTGGGTGCAAAAATTGCTACCTGCGGACGTAACCCTGATAAATTACAAGCGCTTCAATCCCAATACCCTACCCACACATTACTGACTATTGTTGCAGATGTTAGCGATTATAATGATTGTAAAAAATTTATTGACGCTACTATTAAAACCTTTGGTGGTATTGATGTATTGATCAACAATGCGGGTATCTCTATGAGAGCTCTGTTGAAAGATGCAGACGTTGCCGTAATAAAAAAGGTAATGGATATCAATTTCTACGGCACCTTAAATTGTACCAAACTAGCCCTTGATTCTATTATTGAAAGAAAAGGTACTGTTGTAGGTATGTCCTCCATCGCGGGTTATCGCGGGTTACCAGGCAGAAGCGGGTACTCCGCATCAAAGTTTGCCGTAAATGGTTTTTTAGAAGCCATCCGAACTGAAGTAATGGACAATGGTGTTAATGTAATGTGGGCCTGCCCGGGTTTTACCAGCAGCAATATCCGTAATGCCGCACTTAACAGTAAGGGACAAACGCAGAAAGAAAGTCCGATGGACGAAAGCAAAATGATGAGTGCCGAAGAATGTGCCCGTCATATTTTGATTGCTATTAAAAAAAGAAAAAGAACAATTGTATTAACTTTTCAAGGTAAGGAAACTGTTTTTCTCAATAAGTTCTTTCCCGGGTTAGCAGATAAGTTGGTGAAGAAGTTTTTTATCAAAAATGGAGAGCTCATCTAATTAAATGATCAGTATGTATGAATGATCATTAAGGAGGCATGTCTATTTTATGACAAATTTCTTATTTGCAAAAAATATCTATCTATCTTCAACACATTGTTTATTATAATGATACAATACAACAGCTTAAAACATATAGAGTTATTAAGGTTTAATTACTAATTCTTAATTCCAAAAAAATGCCTTTAGTTACACTTACATCCGATATTGGCCAGCATGATTTTCTTGCGGGAGCCATTAAAGGAAGACTGCTGCAAGTGAATGAGTCATTTACCATTGCTGATATCACACATTATCTTTCTCCATTTAATTATCCGCAGGCTGCTTATGTGTGCAGAAACGCTATTAAAAATTTCCCTGCAGGAAGTTTTCATATGGTGCTGGTTAACCTGTTTGATGAAAAACCTGAGCACTTATTATTAGCACAACACAATGGCCATTATATTGGCTGCGCCGATAATGGTTTGCTGACAATGATACTGGAAGAGATCCCTCAAAAAGTAGTAGCCCTTCCGTTAGAGAAAACAGAACAAAAAAATACACTCTATTGCACCACTATTTTTGCCAGGGCTTTTGATGCTATCTCTCAAGGAAAAAAAATGGAAGAAATTGGTGACGCTTCTATCTCTATACAAGTAAAAAATCCATTGCGTTCATTGCTCGGCAATAATTGGGTAGAAGGGCAAATTATTTTTATCGATAATTTCGAAAACGTTATCGTAAATATTACAAAGGAAGAATTTGAAGAGCAACGGAAAGGCCGCAGCTTTAAGATCGTTTTTAAACGTGATGAAATAATTGATAAGATAAGTGAGACCTACGCTGATGTAACAGAAGGCGAAAAACTAGCCTTATTCAATTCAGCTGGTTATCTTGAGATCGCAATCAACAAAGGAAATGCCGCAGGATTATTTGGACTGCAGGGCTTCTCAGAAAAACAACAAGGACAAAACCAATACCTCAACAACAGGCTTTTCTATCAGACTGTCAGGGTTTATTTTGAATAACAAAATGACCACAATAATCTCCTCGGAAAATATTTCCGTTTATAGCAAATAATCCGCGCCATATTTATATAAGAATTAGGAAATTGCATGACTAATACAAAAAATTACTTATGCCGGGAATATTGGATCTGGTGGGAAATACTCCGATGGTGGAATTGCAACATATTCCTACAAATAAAAATGTAACCATATACGCTAAACTCGAAGGCAATAACCCGGGCGGTAGCGTTAAGGACCGTGCTGCTTACGGCATGATAAAGGGAGCTATCGACCGCGGTGAAATAAAAAAAGACACGATACTGATAGAAGCAACCAGTGGCAACACGGGTATTGCCCTGGCAATGATCGCCAGTTTATTTCATGTACCGATCGAATTAATAATGCCGGAAGATGCGACCCGTGAACGTATATTGACCATGCAGGCTTTTGGCGCCAAAGTAATTCTTACACCAAAAGAAAGATCGATGGAAGGTGCTATTGATTATGCCAATGAACAGGTAGCAAAAGGTGGTTATCTAATGCTGAATCAATTTTCCAATCCAGATAATGCCAACATGCATTACAAAACTACCGGACCGGAAATATGGAAAGACACAAAAGGCACTATTACTCATTTTGTTTCAAGCATGGGCACAACGGGAACGATCATGGGTGTTTCCAAATATTTAAAAGAACAAAATCCAACAATTCAAATTGTCGGTTGTCAGCCTACTGATGGATCGCGTATACCCGGCATTCGTAAATGGGCGCCGGCTTATGTACCCAAAATATTCGACCGCAAACGTATTGACAGAATTATTGAACTGGATGAGCAGGAAGCGCGCATCATGACCAAACGACTGGCGCGTGAGGAAGCTATCTTCAGCGGCATGAGTAGCGGTGGTGCCGTTCATGCCGCCATTGAATTAGCTAAAGAATTAACAAGCGGAATTATCGTTTGTATTATCTGTGACAGGGGAGACCGCTATTTATCTTCCGATCTGTTTGATTGAAAGTAAGTAGGCTTTACCTCGCCCCCGGCGGACAATTCTTTTTTAGAAAATTTGTATATAACGTTGATAAATGTTTAGACGTTCCATCACCTTCAGAAATACGATGCGTGCGATTTGGATAAGACATGAACTGAAACTGTTTATCGTATTTTATCAATTCATTTAACAATGCCTCGGCATTGTCGTATTGAACATTGTCATCTCCCGTGCCATGTACATACAATAAATTTCCTTGTAGATTTTTAGCATACGTTATAGCTGAGGCATTTATAAAATCCTGCATATTCTCTTCTGGCAAGCCCATGTAACGTTCCGTATAAATATTATCGTAGTACAATTCATTGGTGATTGCAGCAATGGCAATACCCGTTTTAAATATCTCCGGATATTGAAACAGCAAATTTAGTGTTGATGATCCACCGCCGCTCCAGCCCCATACTGCAACACGATCTTTATCAAAGTAAGGCCGCTCCAATAATTTTTTAGCGCCCATCGCCATGTCTCTGATGTTTAACGTTCCGATCTTACGATAGATCGACTTGCGCCATGCTGTGCCTTTTAATGAAGGCGTACCACGATTGTCAATACCTACTTGTATATAGCCATCCGCACTCATGTCGCCGTTGTACAAAAAATTTTGCTGATTGCCGTAACTATCTTCTACCGTTGAAGCCCATGGTTCGCCATATACATAAAACACAACGGGGTATTTTTTTGTGCTATCAAAATTTGCCGGCTTATTTATCCATGCATCCAGGGTTATTCCATCTTCGGTTGTGATTTGCGTATACTCTATATTAATAGTATTATCAACCTGCATATTTACAGCAATATTGTTTGATACACTAATAGCTTTATGATCAGGCAAAGAAATTAATTCAGCAGCTTCCCTGGTATTATGATTACTAAAAGTATGCAATGCAAAATTTGCTGTCGGAGAAATATCATATGTATGTACCCCTTTCAGATCGGCGGGTGACACTAGAGCCGCTTTATCATTTCCACTCATACTAACCTTATACAAATACGATTGCGTGGCATTATCAGGCGAACCCATAAAATAAATAATATTGCGTGCTTCATCAATGCGTTTAATTGTTCCTATATCATATTTGCCATTTGTCAATAACGTTTCTGTTTTACCATCACGACTTATTTTATACAAATGTCTCCATCCATCTTTTTCACTTACCCAGATAAACTCTTTTTTGTTATTGATCCAATCCCAACCGGATGGGTCATCATCGCCATCCCAATAACTTTTAATATCTATCCATGTGTTGTTATGTTCGGTATAAAATACTTTACTGTTGCCTGTTGTTGCATTACAATAGATCAATTTACTTTCTTGTTGCTTGCGATTTAACTGCTGCACTATTAATGTATCATCTCCACCCCATTCCATGCGTGGAAGATAATGTTGCTGAGGATCGCCCTCAATATTCATCCACCGGATAGCAGCGTTGTCAATCGTCACAACACCAATACGAACAGGAGATGGCGGCTCACCTACTTTCGGATATTCAACCGGAATGACCTGTGAATAAACAGAATCCGTTGTATTTAGCATATAATAATCTCTTGTTTTAGTTCCATCTACCTGCCAAAATGCGATCTTTGTCCCATCAGGACTCCAGCGAAACCCATCCCTGCATCCAAATTCTTCTTCATATACCCAATCAAAAGTTCCATTAATAAATTTGCGTGTGCCATCAAACGTTAGTTGTATTATTTTTCCTGATGTAATATCTTCTGAAAATAAATTATGCTCGCTTACATAAGCTACTTTTTTCCCATCTGGAGAAAATTTAGCATACATCAATGATTGTGACGGCTTGTCTTTCCCTAACTGCGTTATTGTATGCTGTTTAATATCCAGCACCCAATAATCGCCGCGGGTATGATACCTCCATACCTTAGCCGTGTTTGTAAAAATGAGTACTTTGTTGCTATCATCACCCATTTGAAAAGATTCTACCACCAATGGCAAATTTTTTCCTGCGGGAGTTAATTGCTTATTGCTTATAAAAACCGTGTTGGTACGATCAGCAATATTTATTTCATTGATGCCTTTAGCCGTTATTATAAAATAGCCATTGCCATCTTTTGTCCATTTGAGATCCCGGCTGTGAAGAATTTGAGCATGGACATTGTGAATAGAAAAGGCAATGAGCAGCAACAATAAAAATCTTAGACACCTGAACTTCATATTGTATTATTTTAATAAAACTAAATTAAGCAAATACCTCAAGCTAACAGTGCATTTGCCCGAAAGCATTTATTTTTGTTCCATGGAAAAAGAAAAACTGCGTTTAGATAAGTATTTATGGTCTATCCGCCTGTTTAAAACCCGCAGCCAGGCAGCAGATGCCTGTGATAAAGGCAAGGTTAAATGCAATGGTGATAATATGAAAGCTTCCAAAACAGTAAATGTGGGTGATGAATATGAGGTAAAAACAGAAGCAAAACGATGGGTTATAAAAGTAATAGAATTGCTTGGTCATCGTGTACAATATAGCGAGGCTATTACTTATTATGCCGACATCACTCCTGCCGAAGAAATTGACAGGATCAAATTTCAGGCAGCAGTTTTTAATACGGGCAAAAGATTAAGTAAGGTAGGAAGGCCCACTAAAAAAGATAAACGTGACCTGGACGGATTCATGGGTGAATAAACTGTAGGTGTCCTCACGACGGGGACCTACAAAATAAGTCTTACTTTTAATTATAATGAAAATAGATATCATCACCGTTTTACCGGATCTGTTAGAAAGCCCTTTTGCTCATTCTATTATGAAACGAGCAAAGGATAAAGGTTTGCTGGAAGTGAATTGTATTAATTTACGCGACTATACAATGTATGCAAGGGCGCAGGTAGATGATTATCAATTTGGCGGTGGCGCGGGAATGGTGATGATGGCAGAACCCTTAGTGAATGCGATCGAAAGTTTACAGAAAAAAACTGTTTATGATGAAGTAATCTATTTAACGCCTGATGGCCAAACATTTGATCAAAAAACGGCTAATCATCTTTCTCTTAAAAATAATCTGCTACTCATTTGCGGGCATTATAAAGGTATTGATCAGCGCGTACGTGATCATTTTATCACCAAAGAAATATCGATCGGTGATTATGTTTTAAGTGGTGGGGAATTGGCTGCTGCAGTGCTGGTTGATGCAATAGGCCGGTTAATTCCGGGTGTGTTAAATGATGAAACCTCGGCCTTAACAGATTCTTTCCAGGATAATTTATTATCACCTCCCGTTTATACAAGGCCCGAAGATTTTAGAGGGTGGAAAGTGCCGGATATATTAATGAGCGGCAACCACGCCAAAATAGAAGAGTGGCGATATGAACAATCTCTGTTGCGTACCAAAGAAAAAAGACCTGATCTGCTGGACTAGTCTGCATTTCGCAGTTTTCTACCATATACTTTATAAAAAATTTTGCCGATTACCTCCCGCTGGTTATCTTTGCCGTCCGAAAAACGGCGCGTTGGTCAAGGGGTTAAGACGCCTCCCTTTCACGGAGGAGTCACGGGTTCGATTCCCGTACGTGCTACGAAGTAAAAAATGCCTCTCAATTGAGAGGCATTTTAATTTAAACCTTTATAATACTACTTACTTTTTTTCTATCTCTGTCACATCGTATCTGAAATATCTATCTTTAAAAGACAGAATTGGCCTTTCGAAATATTTGTAGGACAAATGAGCCAACAGTATTGATATAAAACTATACAAAGGGAATTTAACGATCCATGAGTTCCGTCGAATTATTTTAAATCGTCCTAATGCATTAAAATTTATTTTGTGCCAGATCAGCGGGTCAAAAACATATGTTGTGAAATAATGCTCCATTGGCAAATGAAAAACATAAATACCATAAGATATAGACCCAATATAAATAATCAGTTTATTATTAAGAAGATTGTTCAATGGTTTAAATAAAAATCCATTATGAGCTGTCTTTAGAATAAAAAATAAGGAACACAACGGACAAACAATGAACTTTAGCCTATAGTCTGTAAGCAAAAAGATCATTAATAATAGAAACACACTGTATTCAATCCACTTGCTGTCTAATAGTCTGATCGGTATTTTATTTTCATTAAATAATATGGCCCCTAATGCGCCAAGAGCCAATGAATTGGCCTGTTGAGCGATCCCATGCGGATATATAAAAAACGGTATAGAAGTTATGACAGTTGCACACTCCTGAAGAGTTGAAAATATAATAACGGCCAAAATAACCCATTTCAGCACTTTGATATTGTTTCTTAACCCCAATACCAAAAACGGCCAGATCAAATAAAATTGTTCTTCAACACACAATGACCAAAAATGAGTTACCGCGTTTATGGGAATATCAAAATGATCCCAGGCATAATTATACGTGTAAGTAAGAAAATAGATCAGATACGCTTTAATGTATACATAATTTAATACTAACAGAATGACTATAGTGAGGTAATAAATGGGAAAGATCCTCAGTGTTCTTCTACCGATAAATTTTTTGTACGCCGATATAAAAGGTTCATCTGATTTTAAAAGAATGGGCGTGATCAAAAATCCACTTATTACAAAAAACAATTCAACACCATAATAACCAGCAGACATATGCTGCCCGATAATTGTTGCAAAATGTTGTATCAACACAAAAAATATTGCTAAAAATCTTAAGCCGTCTAATTGTCTAATGTACTTCATAGTTCTTCTAACAAATTGATGCGATCGTTACGATTGTATCTAAAAATAAAAATAGTGCTGCAATAATCCGATATAAACCCGAGTATTTTTGCTAATTGCTTTTCTTCTTAAACAAGCCATTCATTACCCCTTTAGCTGATTGTTCCATATTGGTTTTAGGTTTTGCTGTATCGGGAGTCCCTGATAATTGTTTGATCAATTCAGTCTTTGCTTCGGCAACAGCTTGTTTTTTTACAGCAGCAATGGTATCTTTTAATGTAGCGGCCGCTTGTTTTTTTACACTATCAATTTGCGACTGTACCAAATCTTTTGCTTCATCTTTTGCGCTTCCGGTTTCATCTGATGAACCAGGATAAAAATCTGTGTTAATGGTTGGATTGGTAAAATTACCTCCCAGCTTAAGATTAACATTGATGCTATCGGGCAGTTTAACAGGTATCCCGTTACTGTTTACTTCATTGATCAAATTGTTCACCAATTGATTGGCTCCTGTTCCCATTATCTCACGCGGGACTTTCATTGCAATTACATAATTCATTGACTGGTCAAACCCTTGTTGTCCGGCTACTTTCATATTAATATTATCCATCTTCACATTGAAAGGGTCGACAGTTACTTTACCATTGGCAAATTCAAAAGATGCTTTTACATTTTGTAATGGCACTTGTTGCAAGCCACTTATGTTTAAGGTAGATGCCATTTTATCCAACGGGCCGAATTTATTCAATACGGCATTGATCAATAACAAATTCCCTTTACCGGATAAGGTATTGACATCAGGCATCATATTCGCTCCTACAAAACCATTCATTGATAATTGAGAGCTCATTTTACCTGTGATGAATTTAGCAATGGGCATTATTTTTTGCACTGTATTGATCGCGGCAAAGGTTTTTTGTATATCTACTGCCTGCACGTTATAATCAAAAGCAATGGCAGGTTTTGTTTTGTTTAGTTTAGTAGAATAAGAGCCGTTGATAATAATGACTCCATCTAATGCATTTCCTTTTACATTTTCCAGCGAAGCAGTCTCATCGCTGATTTTTGTACTGCCTGATAAACCTGTCATATCCAGATTATCATACTGCAGTTTATCTATTTTAGTATTTAATACAATATCCAAATTTGCAGGAACAGCAAAAGGTGCAGATGCTACAGTAGCTTTTGTTGTAGTATCTGTAGTGGTTCCCATCAATTCATTGAGATTCACATTATCTGCCGCAACATTGATCGTTGCACTTAACGGTTTATTTTGTAATGCATAATTAAGCATATTATTAAGCTGGCCATTACCACTGAAATTAGTAGAGAGATATTGTCCGTTGATAGTAGTGATATCTAATTTGCTTGGCGTAAAACTGGTTGACAGGTTGCTTATTTTTATTCCTGTGGGATAATCAGGTGTTACATAATCAAAGTTCGTTACACCAACAGTGCCGCCCGCTGTAAACTTGTCGTATAATTTTTTTTCTATGTCACTTACATTTCCTTTAGCATATATATCCGCGCTCAATAAACCTGCAATGCTTGTTCCTTTTTCCAACTTAACGAAGTTGGCTACCTGAGAAAAATCAAGCTTGCCTTTTGCAGCGGCATCAATATACATATCGCTGACAGGCCTTTTGATCAATATCCTACAATCAAACGGATCATTATCCATTTCCAAATGTGCTTGTTCTACATCCACAACAGTATTATCCGGTTGTCCGTCAATATTATCTATTGTCGCTTTAACATTTATATTTTTAACCGCTTTAGGTAGATCAGGATATTGGAAGTACCCATTATTTATCTCCATATTTACATGATAACCCGGTATACTTTTCGCGCTATATATTCCTTTCACAAAACCACTAAATGCAGCCGTGCCGCTTGTTTTAATAGTAGCAAAATCATTTTTATAAATGCTGGGAACCAAAGATAAAAAGCTCTTAAAATCTGTTGCAGGAGAATTGAATTTTATATCCATATCATACCCTTTACCATCTAGGTTTTTTACTGTTCCGCTGCCGCTTATTTTAAGGTCATTAGCAGATATTTGATCAGTGCTGAAACTATAAATGCCATTCTTCTTATCAATTTGTATGTTGATATTTAAAACGGTTTTAACGGTTTTAAGAAAAGGAATATTATTAAATATAAACGTAACAGCATCGGCGGTAGTACCCGTACTTAATGTAAAACTGTCTGTCGAAAAATCTCCGCTTCCTTCGTGATTTAAATTTACGATCTCACTGCTCATATTGGCTTGCTTATCATCATAACTGATATAGGCATTGTGGATAGCATATTTTTTCAACTGCATTTGAAAAGGCTTTGCCGCAGTAGTATCTGTTGAAGTGGTTGTATCCTTTACAATATTCCAGTTAGCCGTACCATCTTTATTTACAATAGCGTGAATTCTTGGAGATTCAACATCGATTGAATAGATCTTCATTTGGGATCCTGTAATAAAACTCATGATGTCTACCGTTGCATTCACGCTTTTTGCGGCTATTAAAGTGTCACTTGCAAATGCATCGTTCCCTGTTATTTGCAGGCTATCAATTCCTACAGATAATTTTGGAAAATGCGTGAACAATGAAATATCAACATCGGTAAAATCAACTTTGGCATTGATATTTTCGTTGGCTTCTTTTTTTACAAATGCGATTATTTTTCCTTTGAACAGGAACGGCGCTGCAAAAGCAAATGCCAGCAATAAAAGGATAACGATCAATAGTATTTTGAAAAATTTTTTCATAAAAGGTATTTTAGTATGTTGATGAAATAATTATTTATGTTAACCCAATTTCAAAATGCATGTCGGGTATTTCTACATCCGTAAAACCTTTGCTTATCAGGCGACGTTTAAAATCTTGTTGCACATGATATTCGCCATGAACCAGAAATAATTTCTTTACCTGCCTTGCATCCTGACAAGCAAGAAACTGGCATAAATCATTGTAATCTCCGTGTGCGCTCATGCTTCGCAACTCTCCTATTTCTGCATTCACTTCATGTGGCTGGCCAAATATCCCAACCTCTTTCGGGTGCAGTTTTAGTCTACCTCCTAATGAAGTAGGTTCGCAATACCCCGTTAATAAAATGGAATTTTTACTATTTTCTATTGTATTGCTAATATGATGTTTGACTCTCCCCGCTTCTGCCATGCCACTTGCCGAAATAATAACGCAGGGCCCTTTATAATAATTCAGCATTTTAGATTCATCAACCGATTGTACAAACTTTAATCCTTTAAACTCAAACGGATCATCATCACTTTGCAATACTTTTTGAATTCTTGCATTGAAATATTGAGGATAGCTTTTTATGATCTCCGTAGCTTTAATACTCAGCGGACTATCAACATAATAATCCAATGGTGGTAAACGATGACTTATTTCCAATTGATTTAATGCATACAAGATCTCCTGTGTTCTGCCAACACTAAAAGCAGGAATGATCAGCTTTCCCTTTTTCTCCAGACAAGTATGTTTTATCCAGTGCAACAATGCGTCCGGAGATTGCGTTTGCTCTTCATGCAAACTATTGCCATATGTTGATTCAATAATAATATAATCTGCCTGCGGAAATTCTTTCGGAGATTTTAATATCACATCGCGATATCGTCCAACATCGCCGCTAAATGTTATTCTTGTCAGCTTGCCATTTTCTGTAATTCTTAAATGGACCGCAGCGCTACCTATAATATGGCCCACATCGGTAAAACAAAATTCTACACCTTCTGTGATCTTGAACCAGGTATCATATTCCACTTCTACAAAAAGATCCTTTGCTCTTAACGCATCTTCGGTCGTGTACAAAGGAATAAAAGGCGGAAGGTCCTGTAAAGCTCTTTGTTTATTAGCAAATTTTACGTCGTTCTCTTGTATCCCTGCAGAGTCTTCCAATAATACGCCTGCGAGATCTACAGTGGCAGGTGTGGCGAATACTTTTCCGGTAAAGCCTTCTTTTACTAATTTTGGAATTAAACCGCTATGATCAATATGCGCATGAGATAAAATAAGGTAATCAATCTGATCGGCTTTAAAACCAAACTGGTTATTTAGCTCTGCTGTTTCAACGCCCATGCCCTGAAACATGCCACAATCCAACAATATCTTTTTTCCGCTCTTTAAAGTAAGTAAATGTTTTGAGCCTGTAACAGTTCTGGCTGCCCCGTGAAACGCAATCTTCATATAGCAATATTTATTCTTCTTTTATCTAACTAAAATTAGGGTATTATAGCTGAATATATTTTTAATTAATCAGTCTTATTATTTTGTTGTTTTAGCTTTAAACGACCAGGTAATTAAAAACTCTGCAACTAGTTCACCCTCACTATTTTTACCAACAGATCTGCATTTGACAGTTTTTCCCTCTCCGCTTGAAATAGCAGCAGCTACCGTATCATTTACAATTGTAGCATCTTCACAAATAAAAGTTGTTATACCTGTTGCTTTTTTAAAATACTTTACCTCCAGTGCTATAACCAACATTGAAACCTTCGTGTTTTTTTCATATACATTCATCATGGCCAATAATCCCGTACTCAATTCGGCGGCCATTGCCAGGCAGGCAAAATAGGTAGACTTAAATGGATTTTGCGTAAACCATTTAAACGGCACGGTCACTTCACTTTTACTTTCATCGAGTGATCGCACCCGCACACCAGAAAAAAAAGCGCTCGGTATCTTAGTTAACAAAAACCACCTGAACTTAAGCGGATGTTGAACAAACTGTATAAAATTTTGTTTGGCTATATCCATATTTATTATAATTATTATTGAGTCGTTGCCGGTCGTAAAATAGCTGTTGTAACATTGTTCCCGTTCAATAAAAGCTTGGCCGCATCCTGAACATCTTTTGCGGTTAATGCGGTAATATATTTTGCAGCATTCAAAAAGCGATCAGGGTCATTTCCTTTAAACTCGATATCCTGTAACGATTGTAACCAGGTGTTATTTTCTTTCATAGCAGTTTTATTTTCTTCAAGCCATTGCTGTTTCACTTTTTCCATATCTTCCTGCAAAGGGCCATTCTTTTTTAAATTTTCTATTTGTTGATTGGCTGCAATTATCAATGTATCAATCTTTGCCGGGCCGCATGGCAATTCCAGGATAAACGAATAATGTTGATACGGAATTTTTGAAAATCTTGTATATATCTCACCCGTGTATATCCCTTGTATTTTTTCTCTCAATTCCTCGATGATCTTTATATTCAATACTTCGCAGACTGCCTGTGCTTTCAGATCAATATCCTGCGTGTAAGGAATTTCGCCTGTGTAGAAAGCCAGTATCAAACTTTTTGCTTCCGTCCCCTTGTTTACATTGATATTGACTTTTCCTTTTTGCGGACGAACCTTATTATCAACATAATTAAATTTCTTTGTTGTAACGGGCAGACTCGCCAGGTACTTTTCTAATAATGGTTCCAGTTCTGCCTCTTTAAAACTTCCCACAAAAGTAAAATGCATTCCACTCATGTCGCCAAACCGTTCTTTATAGATCTGCAGAACACGATCAAGATCGATCTTATCGAAATAATCACTTTTGGGAATAATGATCGGTGTAAGGGGATTGTTATTAAACAGTGCATTGTATATCGTGTCAATAAAAGCAGACTGAGGGTTCGCCATCGCAAAAGCGCTTTGCGATTTATTTTTTTCTACGAAAGATTCAAATAAAGCTGTGTCTTTTCGTGGTTCAGTTACATATAAATAAAGTAATTGTAACATCGTCTCTACATCTTTGACACTACTGCTTCCGCTAAATCCATCTGCCGATTCAGTAAAAGTCGGGCTAACCGATGCTGTCTTTCCTGCTAATATTTTCTTTAGATCCGTTGGAGAAAAATCTCCAACACCCATTGCACTCATCACAGCGGTAGCGTAATTAGCATTGTATTTATCTGTAAGTCCATAGTTGTTCTTTCCTCCAGCACGAATCGCACTCATCAATACTTCGTCATCTTTATAATCGGTCGATTTAAGTGTTACGGTAATGCCGTTACTCAATGTTAATTCTGTAGTACCAAGCATATCATTTTTGACTGCATGGGTGATCGTTCCTGCATGTGGCGACTGTTGTATCAACGATGCGGCAATTGCCTTCTCTTCGTATGGTTTAACAGGCAGTTTTTCTGTTGCAGTAACATCCGACAACAAAGCATCATTCGTTGGCAATACTACTTTCCCTGTTGCTTCAGGACCCATTATGGCAACAAATTTATTGCTATGTTGTTTTAAATTATCCGATAAAGCATTTACATCCTGCAGTGTTATTTGTGGTAAGAGGTATTGATAATAGGCTTGTTCTTTTTCAATGCCAGGCGTTGGTTCTTTTTCTAAAAAGTTGCTAATATATTCATCTACATAATCTGAAGATTCGGTTTTATCTCTTTCATTAAATTGTTGCGTTACACTATTTAATATATTCTTTTTTGCCCTATCTAATTCAGCTTGTGTAAACCCATATTTTTTTACCCTTTCCAATTCCTGCACAAAAGCAGTTATACCTTTAACTGCATCATTACTACCGGTATTTATTCCTCCGCTAAAAGATTCATATCCTCTTGCATTCGATTCAAAATCGCCCGAAGCATTTACAAATGGAGGGTTTTCTTCTTGTGTCAACTCTTTTAAACGCTGATTCAATAAAGTGCTGAAAATATTTTTTGTGATATAATTTTTAAAATCCGCTACCGTCGTGTCAGGATATTTTTTTTCTGCCGAGTAGTTCAATAATCCATAATATTCCGTTGCTTCTTTATCTGTTACAACAAGCGCTTTATTTTTTGCATAGGATGGAACAGTAGCATAAAGTCGTGGCCGTTCATTTATCGGATTCGTTAATGCTGAAAAATGTTTTTTGATCAGCGCTTCTGCCTGGGCAGGGTCAATATCGCCGACTACGATCACTGCCATCAGATCCGGTCTGTACCAATCATGATAAAAACGACGCAACACATCGTACTTAAAGTTTTGAATAATACTATCTTTGCCGATCGGTAAACGACTGGCATATCTTGAACCTGCATAATAATCAGGATATATTTTACGCCCCATTCTTTCGTCGGCACCTTTTCCCAAACGGCTCTCTTCCAATATTACCGGGCGTTCGCCATCTATATCATCATCTAAATAAGTAACGTTATGCGCCCAGTCTTCCAATATCTGAAAACCGGTTTCAATATTTGTAGGCTTATCCATTGGTATTGGCAAGATGTAGACGGTCTCATCAAATGAAGTATAGGCATTCAGGTCGTTACCAAAACTTACGCCGATGGATTGAAGAAAAGAAACAATATCATTTCTTTTAAAATGTGTGGTACCATTAAACGCTTGATGTTCGCACATATGCGCCAGGCCTTGTTGATCATCATCTTCACAAATAGAACCCGCGTTTACCACTAAACGCAATTCGACCTTTTGTTCAGGTTTTTTATTCTGACGGATATAGTAAGTGAGTCCGTTGGGCAATTTTCCGATGGTTACTTTTGGATCAATTGTAAGCATATCAGCAGGAGATATTTGTGCCAATACAACGTTACACATAAGACTTAGCAATGCTATTAGTACAATGCTTAGTTTACTTTGAGAATAGGTATACATAGTTATTATTTGAATTACAAATATAATGGCAAAGACACGCTATTAAACAAGTTCTTATGATTGCTTATTGGAGTAAAGCAAGACAAACCTGAAGACTGTCTTTCCACGCAGGAATACTGATAGCAAATGTTTCACGGATTTTAGTAGTATCTAAAACAGAATATTGCGGGCGTTTCGCAGGAGTAGGATATTGAGCGCTTGGAATAGGATTAACAATACATTTACTATTGGTTAACTCTTTTATGGCAACTGCAAACTGGTACCAATTAATGCTGCCGGCGTTACTATAATTAAAAATCCTGTTGCCAGAGTTACTAATTGATAATGGATGATGGATAATTATTTGCATGATCACATTTGCCAGGTCTGCGGCATAGGTAGGGCAACCTTGCTGATCATTGACGACATTAATGCTTTCTCTTTCCTTCATTAAACGCAACATTGTTTTCACAAAATTATTTCCGAAAGAAGAATAGACCCATGAGGTGCGAATAACAATTGTATCAGGATTATTTTGAAATGCCAATTGCTCGCCCTGTAATTTAGATGCACCGTAAACACCCATTGGATTTACCGGATGCGATTCGAGGTAAGGTGTTGTTGCAGCGCCATCAAATACATAATCGGTAGAGATATGTATCAACCGGGTATTTTGCGTTTTACAAACTGCAGCAAGGTTGCCGACCGCATCAGCATTGATCAAAAATGCTTTTTCAGACTCTGTTTCTGCTTTATCTACCGCGGTATAGGCTGCGCAGTTGATGCAATGATCAATAGTATGTATTGCAAAATATTTTTTTACGGTATCGATATCACCAATTGATAATTCATCTTTGCCAACAAACAAAAAATTGTATTGCGGATAATTTTTTGATAACACTCTAAACTCGCTACCTACTTGTCCGTTAGCGCCCGTAATTAATATTGTTTCTTTTGATGACATGTTTATACTGTTATCCTTTAAAGATAAAATTATTCAGGCAGTCAGCCAGTTGCGGATGTGCTGCATCCCTTTCTGCAACAACTGCTTTATCTGCGGGTATCTTCCAATCAATTGCCAAAGAAGGATCATTATATACCAAACCACCTTCACTTTGTTTGTTATAAAATGAATCGCACTTATACATTACTTCGGCAGTTTCAGTTAATACAGAATAGCCATGCGCAAAACCTTGCGGCACTAATAATTGCTTTTTATTTTCTGCCGACAACTCTATAGAAAATACTTTGCCAAATGTTGGCGACCCTTTTCTGATGTCAACTGCTACGTCTAAAATAGTTCCGCTTAAAGCCCTGATCAATTTCGTCTGCGCATGTGAATCAAGCTGATAATGCAAACCGCGTATAACTCCATAGGTAGATCTTGCCTGGTTATCCTGCACAAATTGTATGTCAATTCCATTCGCAGAAAAAACCTTCTGGTTATAACTTTCGAAAAAATAACCGCGGTCATCTTTATGTATTGCCGGTTCATATATCATCAGTCCCGGAATAAATGTTTTTGTAAAAGGCATTATTTAAGTAATAAGTTGTAAGTAATAAGCACTAAGTTGTAAGTAATAAAGTTCGACTTACAACTTAGGACTTTATGTATATTTTTTTCTGAAAAATTCAATCGTATCTGTCAAACCATCTTCAAATTTTTTGGTAGGCTGATAATCCAATAATTCTTTTGCCAAAGAAATATCTGCTAAAGAATTTCTTATATCGCCAGTCCTTGCTTCTCTGTAAGTTGCTTTAAAATCGCTCGCCAGTTTTTCTTTACTGGCATTGAATAAATAGTTTATTGAAAAACTCTCTCCGACGGCCACGTTGTATATTTTATTTAAGGCTGCTGCATTATCTGTCAACATTCCCTTGATATTTATCTGTACCGCATTATCAATAAAAGTAAAATCCCTTGTTTGCTCACCATCGCCATTGATATACACTGGTGTTTTTTTGATGATGCCTTTTACAAATAGAGGTATCACCGCAGCATAAGCGCCATCAGGATCCTGCCTTGGGCCAAAAATATTAAAATAACGAAAGCCAATTATTTTCATTTTATATACATCGGCAAAAACTCTTGCATATAATTCATTGGCTTTTTTGGTAACAGCATAAGGAGATAAACAATTACCTACTTTATTTTCTACTTTCGGCAGTGTTAATTCATCACCATATACTGAAGAAGAAGAAGCATATACCAATTGCTTTACGCCATTGTCCAATGCCGCTTTTAGCATATTTACGAACCCATTGATATTTACCTCGTTAAAATAAACAGGCTCTTTAATACTACGTGGAACACTTCCCAAGGCAGCCTGGTGACTTACATAATCTATTCCTGCACACGCTTTTTGACAAGTAGCCGCATCCCTTATATCGCCTTGAATGAATTCAAAGGCCGTATATGTTTTTAAAATATCAATATTACTTTGAAACCCATTCGACAAATTATCCAATACCCTTACTTTTTTAGCGCCATTTTGTAAAAGATATTCTGCAATATGGCTGCCAATAAAACCCGCTCCCCCGGTAACGAGAAAAGAAAATTGTTCCAGGTCTTTTTTATGAAAAAGTTGCGTCATTATAAATAATCAAATTTCAAATCCAATCTTTATAAACTCCAATAAGTTCTTGTGTTGATTTTTCCGCGAAAGATCCCTTTAATATCAGCGATCATTGCCTTCGGTTTACTGATACCGGTAAAATAAGCGTCGTCCAATTTTTTATATGCATTGTGCGGCACCGTTATTATGATGGCCTCGTAATCATTACTGATCTCAGGTGTCAATTCAAAACCATATTCGTGCAGTAATTCATTGCTATCTGCATAAGGATCTGTAACATGAACCTGTAATGAAAAAGATTTTAGTTCCTTTACAACGTCTGCCACTTTCGAATTACGTATATCACTTACATTTTCTTTAAAGGTAGCGCCCATTACTAAAACCTTTGCATCTTTTACGTTGCCGTTATTTTGAATGATATGTTGTAATATTTTTTTTGCAACATACCCGGCCATACCATCATTAATAACACGGCCAGCTAAAATAACCTGGCTGTTATATCCTAGTTTTTTTGATTTGTAAGTAAGGTAATACGGATCAACACCAATACAATGGCCACCCACAAGGCCCGGCTGAAAAGGTAAAAAATTCCATTTGGTGCGTGCGGCTTCCAATACTTCGTAAGTATTGATATTCATTTTATCAAAGATGATAGACAACTCATTCATCAGCGCGATGTTAAGATCACGCTGTGTATTCTCAATGATCTTTGCAGCTTCCGCCACTTTAATGGAAGAAGCTTTATGTACGCCGGCAGTAACAACCAATTCATACACTTTGGCAATTTCATCCAATGATTCTTTATCACAACCGCTTACCACTTTAATGATCTTGGCCAGCGTATGTTCTTTATCTCCCGGATTAATTCGTTCAGGAGAATAACCTGCTTTATAATCTTTTATATTTTTTAATCCTGATAAACCTTCAATGATCGGCAGACAATCTTCTTCCGTACAACCGGGATATACCGTACTTTCAAATACTACATAATCTCCTTTTTTTATAACCTTGCCGACTGTTTCACTTGCTTTTTGAACAGGGATCAGATTCGGTACATTTTGTTGATCTACCGGAGTAGGTACGGCTACAATAAAAAAATTCGCTTGCCGTAGTACTTCAATATCACTCGTAAATTCAATATCACAATTAGCAAAAGCTTCTTTCTCTAATTCCTGGCTCGGGTCAATTCCTTCCTGCATCATGGCTACTCTTTTAGCGCTAATGTCGAACCCTATTACCTTAACTTTTTTTGCAAAAGCCAATGCAATAGGCAAGCCTACATAGCCTAAACCAATAACGGCCAACTTGTTTTTTTTATCGAGTAATTCCTGATACATGTGTAGCTTATTTTATAACGATGCCATTCTTCGAAGTAAAAGTCAAAAATTAAAACTCATAAGTTATTAGCCCTTATCACTGTTGCCTTTTTACTTTTTTCTTATTTTCTACTTTCAAATTCTTTAGGCAGTTTATTCAATTCTTCTTTTGATAAAGACTTGAAATAATCATAGGTTATTTTTAACCCTTCTGCCCTCGCTACTTTTGGCTGCCAGTTTAAAATTTCTTTTGCTTTAGAAATGTCTGGTTTTCTTTGTTTCGGATCATCTGTTGGCAATGGCTTATAGACAATTTTTTGTTTGGTGCCCGTTAGCTTTATAATTTCTTCCGCAAAATCTTTTAAGGATATCTCATCCGGGTTTCCAATATTAACCGGTTTTTCGTAATCACTTAGCAACAAGCGATAAATACCTTCTACCAAGTCATCTACATAACAAAAACTTCTTGTCTGGCTACCATCACCAAAAACGGTTAGGTCTTCGCCACGTAAAGCTTGTCCGATAAATGCAGGTAATGCGCGTCCGTCATTCAGTCGCATTCTCGGACCATACGTATTAAATATCCTAACGATCCTTGTTTCAACATCATGAAAAGTATGATAAGCCATTGTTATCGCTTCCTGAAATCTCTTTGCTTCATCGTACACACCACGCGGACCAACAGGATTTACATTGCCCCAATATTCTTCTGTCTGTGGATGTACGAGCGGATCCCCATACACTTCACTCGTACTCGCCACTAATATGCGCGCTTTTTTTGCAAACGCTAATCCTAAACAATTATGTGTTCCTAACGAACCAACTTTTAAAGTTTGGATAGGAATTTTCAAATAATCGATCGGACTTGCAGGTGAAGCAAAATGCAAAATATAATCCAACTGGCCGCTTACATGAATAAATTTAGAAACGTCGTGATGATAAAATTCAAACTCTTTCAATTTAAAAAGGTGTTCAATATTTTTCAGGTCACCCGTAATCAAATTGTCCATGGCAATTACATGGCATCCTTCTTTAATAAAACGATCACAAAGATGAGAACCCAAAAAGCCTGCAGCACCTGTTATTAAAACACGTTTGCCTACCAAAGAAGAATTGTTCATCGTACTTTTTGAATTATTTATATCCACTTTTATGCTTATTAGTTTAGTGATCGAATGTAGAAATTCCGAGCCCCTTTAAGGAATAGGAACTGTATTTATTTTTTTTCTTCCGATACTTTCATAATGAAATCCTAATCCTTCCATCTGGGCAAGATCAAATAAATTTCTTCCGTCAAAAATTACTTTGTTTTTCAACAGGGAGACAATCTTTGTAAAATCAGGCGTTCTGAACTCACTCCATTCCGTTGCGATCACCAATGCGTCTGCATCTTGTAATGCATCATATTGATTTTCTGTATACTCAATTTTATTGCCTACTACTTGTTTTACATTGCTCATTGCTTCCGGATCAAACGCTACTACTGTTGCACCTTCTGCCAATAAAGCGTCAATAATATATAAGGCCGGCGCTTCGCGGATATCATCGGTATTAGGTTTAAAGGCCAATCCCCACAACGCAATTTTTTTGCCCTTTACATTATTTTTAAAATAGCTTTTTATTTTAGGTAGCAAATGCAGTTTTTGTTTTTCATTTACGTCCATCACTGCTTCTAATATCTTGAACTCGTAATTTACTTCTGAAGAAGATCTCGCTAAAGCCTGCACATCTTTAGGAAAGCAACTTCCGCCATAACCAATGCCCGGAAATAAAAATCTCCTTCCGATCCTTTCATCACTACCAATTCCTTTACGCACCATATCAACATCAGCACCCAATTTTTCACAAAGCTGTGCGATCTCATTCATGAAAGTTATTTTAGTGGCTAAAAATGAATTGGCTGCATATTTTGTAAGCTCCGCAGATTTTTCATCCATAAAAATTATCGGATTTCCCTGGCGTACAAATGGTGCGTATAAGTCATTCAATATTTTTATTGCTCTCTCTGACGTAGTTCCAATAACAACCCTGTCAGGTTTCATGAAATCATCAACAGCAACACCTTCACGTAAAAATTCCGGGTTGCTCACCACATCAAATTCAACTTTCGCATTTTTCGCGATGGCTGCAGTTACTTTATCTGCTGTACCAACAGGCACGGTACTTTTATCTATTATTACTTTATATTCCGTAATAATTTTTCCCAGGTCATTGGCTACACCTAAAATATATTTTAGATCTGCACTGCCGTCTTCACCCGGAGGTGTTGGTAATGCTAAAAAAATAATTTGCGCTTCTTTTATTCCATCAACCAAAGAAGTGGTGAAATGTAAGCGGCCCTCTTTTTGATTTCGTAAAAATATTTTTTCAAGCCCGGGTTCATAAATGGTAATTTGTCCGGATGATAGTTTATCAACTTTACTTTTATCAATATCGATACAAGTAACATCGTTTCCTGTTTCTGCAAAACATGTGCCTGTTACTAAACCAACGTAGCCTGTTCCTACAACTGCAATTTTCATACCCCTATCCCCTAAAGGGGGATTAGCTTTTTTAAATTTTGAAAAATTATTTGTTTATATATGCTAATACTTTTGATACAATAAAACTTTGTTGTTCTTCATCTAGCTCAGTATGAATTGGCAAAGAGATCACGCGCTCTGTTAACCAGTCGGTAATTGGCAGGTTATAACTACTACCGCCAAAGGCATCAAACATTTTTTGTTTGTGGCAAGGCACAGGATAATAGATCATGGATGGCACACCGTTATCAGCAAGATACTGGTTCAGTCCATCTCTATCAACGCCTTCCAGTAATAAAGTATACTGATGAAAAACATGTTTGTTATTTGCGGCCCTGTACGGCACCGTTATTTTCGAATTATTACTGAAAGCGTTATCATAAAAATCGGCTGCCTTTCTGCGGGCAACAATATATTCATCCAGGTACTTTAATTTGATATCCAATATTGCAGCCTGCACCGCATCTAGTCTTGAGTTGCAGCCTACCATATCGTGATAGTATCTTTTGCTTTGTCCGTGTGCAGCGATCATTTTTATTGTATTCGCTAACGCATCATCGTTGGTGAAAATGGCACCCCCATCTCCAAACGCCCCTAAATTTTTTGACGGATAAAAAGAAGTACACCCAATATGCCCGATGCCGCCGGTTTTTTTAACGGTACCATCAGTAAACGTATAATCACAGCCGATAGCCTGGGCATTATCTTCAATAACAAAAAGATTGTGTTTTTTTGCAATGGCCATGATCTTTTCCATGTCTGTTGCATGTCCGTATAAATGAACAGGAACAATTGCTTTTGTTCTTGGTGTGATGGCCCTCTCAACTGCATCAGCATCCATACAAAAGGTCTTTTTGTCTACTTCAACAAAAACAGGTTTTAATTTTAATAACGCTGCTGCTTCTACAGTAGCTATATAGGTAAACGACGGCGTAATTACCTCGTCACCCGGCTGTAAACCGAATGCCATCATCGCTATTTGAAGCGCGTCTGTTCCATTGGCACAAGGGATAACATGCTTTACACCATGGTAGGTAGCCAGGTTTGCAGCAAAATCATTCACCACTTTGCCCCCGATAAACATAGAACTTTCCATCACAGCCAAGACTGCAGCATCCACCTCAGGCTTAATTTTAAGGTATTGCGTCTTGGTATCAACCATTTGTAAAGGCCTCATAGCAAACTTTTTTTTAAGAGTTGCAAAGATAACATTCCTCAGTAATAAGTTGTAAGTTTTGAGTTCTAAGTTCTAAGTAATTCGGTTTTATCAATAACTTAGAATTTATTACCCATTACTTATTTAGATTTGTCTTAAAATCAAAGCCTTTGCCTACATTTTTTTATAATATTTTCCTCGGCCTCTATCTTGCAGGTGTTAAGCTGTTATCTATCTGGAACCCTAAAGCAAGGCTATGGCTGAGCGGAAGAAAAAAATTCCCTGTCATTAATGATTTGCAAGCCGGGAAACCCGTTACCTGGATGCATTGTGCGAGCCTGGGAGAATTTGAACAAGGCAGGCCTGTACTGGAATTGATAAGAATTCAATACCCAAATACGGTAATAGTCTTAACATTCTTTTCGCCCAGTGGTTATGAGGCGCAGAAAAATTATAAAGGCGCGGATCATATTTTTTATTTACCGATGGATTCGGCGATTAATGCGAGGCAATTCATCGATGCTGTACAACCAACGCTTGTACTATGGGTTAAATATGAATACTGGTTTTACTATCTGACTGAATTAAAAAAACGCGCTATCCCGACATTGCTGATATCCGGTATTTTTAGAGAAGACCAGCCTTTTTTTAAATGGTACGGCGGATTATGGGAGAAGATACTAGGATCATTCAGTCATTTTTTTGTGCAGAATGAGGAGTCAAAAAAACTATTATCAACCCTTGATATCACTGAAAATATTACGATAAGCGGTGATACAAGATTTGATCGTGTGATCGCTATCGCAGAAAAATTTGAGCCCGTTGCAGGCATTGAACAATTCTGTGGCAACAGTAAAGTGATCGTAGCCGGTAGCACCTGGGAAGATGATGAGGCCGAGTTGATTCATTATGTAAAAGCGAATCCGCATATAAAATTTATCATTGCGCCGCATGAAATTGGAGCTGATAATATAAAGGATGTGCAGAAAGAATTCCCTTACGCTATCTTGTATTCGGCATTAAATGAGTTACAGAAAAAAGGAGCGGTTAATTCTAATTGTCTGATCATTGATAATATTGGCATGTTATCCCGTTTGTATAAATATGCTGATGTAGCTTATGTGGGTGGAGCTTTTGGCGAAGGATTACATAATATTTTAGAAGCTGCGGTGTACGGTAAACCTGTATTATTCGGATCTGATTATGATAAATATGCAGAAGCTATTGACCTCATCGACTGTGGTGGCGCCATCAGCATTGACAACGCACTTGAGCTGGAAGAAATAATAAATAAATTACTAGCAAACGAAGAAGGATTACGATCAGCAGGTGATGCAGCTAAAAATTATGTGTACGCTAAAAAAGGTGCAACGGAAAAGATCATTCAGCATATTCAGGAAAAACGCCTTTTAACAACCTGATCGAATTGTTTCACAATTTCGTTGCTGTCTTGCCAGCTTAATTTTAATTTCAGTTCTCTGCGGATCCAGTATTCGGCCTCCGGCCAGATGTCAAAACTATTGATCGTTTTAATACTGCGGTCATACATCACTTCATCACCCCGAAACAGCTCACTGATAAATGCAAAACGATCATTCACACCAATGGCTTTTTTAATATCTTTTACTGGCGCATCCGTTAACCTTTCTGCTACCTCAACTTTTACTTCTTTCAACTTATCATTCAGTGAAGTATTTTCAACCGCCACTGCTTCATTGATCTCTTTGCCAACAACTTTTGTGCTGGCGCTTACATTATGTAATATCAAAGTAGGAATTTCATCTTCACTACCTGTATCGTATAACATTTGAGGTTTACTGTGACTGCCTATTTTTTGTCTTCCATCTGCTTTTCTTTTTATCTCTTCCAGTTCCGCTTCTACTTCAGCTTCGTCTATTTGTAATATTTCAATGATCTTTTCCGGCTGTATTGGTTTTTTATTTTCAGTTGCTTCAAACTCATTGGTCATTTGCAGATCAACCGATAAAGGCATCGCTATGCTTACCGATCCATTTTCCAATTCAGCGCTTTTTGCATGCACTAATTCATGTTGCAACATATGCACGGTCAGCAATAACTGGTTCACAGAAGCATGATCGCTTAGCTGTTGTTGTAACTTCTCTACAAGTGTTTCCACTCTTTCCATAAAAATGTATTTAATTATAATTTACGATACAAATCAATGTGGTTGGCTATCCAAAGGTACAGCCGCAATATCTAAAATTTCCTTAATGTTATCAACCATGCTTAATAACTCTGTTAAAATTAAATGGGAAGTGCCAATGTATTCTTGATCTCTCCCATTACAAAAATGCTTTTAACGCTGCCGATACTTTTTAACGAACCCAATCTGTTCATCACAAATTGCTGATAACCCGGCATATCTTTTACCAACACTTTTAATAAAAAATCATAATCACCGGATATATTATAGCACTCAACAACTTCCTCCAATAATCCTATTTCAGCAACAAATTCATTGCCAATCTTACTGGTATGTTGCTTCAGGGATATATTGCAAAACACGGTGAGGCCCTTATTCAGCTTCTCTTTATCTAGTACGGCAACATACTTTTTTATATACCCGTCTTTCTCCAGCCGTTTGATACGCTCGTGTATCGGCGTAGTGGTGAGATGCAGCTTCAGCGATATCTCCTTCGTCGTTGCATTAGCGTTTTCCTGTAACATTTTCAGGATATCGATATCGATGGCATCAAGCATGAAAGATTTTTTTTCTAAAAATGTCGGCTTATCTCTTTATCAGTAGCCAATTATTCTACAAAAATAGTATAAAAAAGAACAATATTCCAAATATTAGGCCTTATAGCAGAATAGTAATCTGATTATTTAATATTGTGTAGAAAATAAAACAACCACTACCATGTTAACGCACAATTTAGGCTACCCGAGAATGGGCAGCCACAGAGAACTAAAAAAAGCCAACGAACAGTATTGGGCAGGAAAAATTTCCGCCAATGAATTGCAGCAAGTTGCACAAGCCATCCGTTTCCAAAACTGGAAATTGCAAAAAGAGGCAGGCATCGACCTGATCCCCTGCAATGATTTTTCTTTTTACGATCATGTCCTGGATACCACATTAATGGTTGGAGCGATACCGGAACGATATCACTCACTGGCATCTGATAAACAATTGCCTGAGATCGACCTGCTATTTGCCATGGCGCGCGGCTATCAAAAAGATGGCTACGATGTAACCGCAATGGAGATGACGAAGTGGTTCGATACCAACTATCACTATATTGTCCCGGAATTTTCCGCTGATCAAAAATTCAGTTTTTTTTCAAACAAGGTCGTTAATCAATTCAACGAAGCAAAACGTGAAGGGTATAATGCAAAACCTGTTCTGCTAGGGCCTGTATCATTTTTATTATTAGGTAAAGAAAAAGAGAAGGGTTTTCACAGGTTAGAATTGATCAAGAATTTATTGCCTGTTTATCTGGAAGTCCTTAAAAAACTGGATGACAGCAATGCGCATTATATTCAATTTGATGAGCCCTGCTTAGCATTAAACCTTACTGTGGCAGAGCAACAAGTGTTTGTAAGCACCTACCAGGCTATTCAAAAAGCATTTCCAAATTTGCATATTATATTGGCCAGCTATTTTGATTGTTACGGACAAAACTTACAGACAGCTTTAAGTTTGCCGGTGCAAACGATTCATCTTGACCTGGTGCGTTGTCCGTCACAGTTAGATGATATATTGACTGCCGATTTTGTGAAAAGAAAAACCAATCTCTCATTAGGAATTGTGGATGGAAGAAATATCTGGAAAAATGATTTCACTCAATCTTTACAGTTTATTGATAAAGCCATAAAAGCATTGGGTAGCACGGATAGAATATTGATCGCACCATCCTGCTCTTTATTGCATGTGCCGTATGATCTGGATCTGGAGACAAATGAAAAAAATCTTTCTTCTGAAATAAAAAACTGGATGGCCTTTGCCAAACAAAAAATTGATGAAGTTGTCACATTAGCTGAATTGTCAAAAGAAAATCCACCAGAAGAAGTATTAGACAAATTGTGGAAGAATAAAGAAGCGGCACACGGTCGTACCGTATCGCCGATCATTCATAAACAACAAATCAAAGAGAGATCAAAAGCTGTAACAGCAGCAGATGCAGCACGTAAAAATATTTTTTCTGTAAGAAAAGAAAAACAACAAAAAGCAGTAGGACTTCCTTTGTTTCCAACAACAACCATTGGTTCATTTCCGCAAACAACAGAAGTAAGATCATGGAGAGCCAAATGGAAAAAAGGAGAATTGACAAGTGAAGAATATGATGCCTTAATAAAAAAGGAGACAGCCGAATCTATTACCTGGCAGGATGAAATGGGCATTGATGTATTGGTTCATGGTGAGTTTGAAAGAAACGACATGGTTGAATATTTTGGCGAGCAGTTGGAAGGGTTTGCTTTTACACAAAATGGCTGGGTGCAGAGTTATGGCAGCCGCTGTGTAAAACCTCCGGTAATTGTTGGGGATGTTGAACGCAAAGAAGCGATGACAGTTTACTACACTACCTATGCGCAATCATTAACAACAACGCCTGTAAAAGGAATGCTAACCGGGCCGGTTACGATCTTGCAATGGAGCTTTGTTAGAAATGACCAGCCAAGAAGTGAAACCTGTATGCAAATAGCTTTTGCTATTCGTGATGAAGTAACTGATCTTGAAAATGCCGGTATCAAAATAATACAGATAGATGAACCAGCTATCCGTGAAGGATTGCCTTTAAGAAAAGAAAACTGGAAGGAATATTTAGATTGGGCAGTAAAAGCATTTAAAGTTTCGTCAACAGGTGTTGCGGATGAAACGCAAATTCATACACACATGTGTTACTCTGAGTTTAACGATATTATTGAAAATATTGCAGCGATGGATGCCGATGTAATAACGATCGAAACTTCTCGTTCACAGATGGAATTGTTAGATGTGTTTGCCGCATTTAAATATCCGAATGATATTGGCCCCGGAGTGTATGATATTCACTCGCCGCGTGTGCCATCAAAACAAGAAATAATTAGTTTGATGTACAAAGCGCTAGAGGTAATTCCTGCAAAACAATTATGGGTAAACCCTGATTGTGGTTTAAAGACAAGAGGTTGGCCGGAAACTAAAACTGCCTTACAAGCAATGGTTGATGCTGCCAGGGAATTAAGAGCAAGAGTTGGGCATATTGTAAACGCATAATTTTTTGTTTAGTTAGATATATTAAAGGAGCCGCTACATTGTAATGTGTAAGCGGCTCTTTTAAGTTTTTAAATTCTATTGCGGCCTTTCACTCAACTCTAACCAACGCATTTCTTTTTCATCCAGTAATTTAATAATAGTACTCGTACGATCTGCCGCTTTTTGCAATGCTGTAAAATCCAAAGTTCCTGTGCTCATTTCTTCTTCCAGCAATGCTTTTTCTTTTTGTAGTTCGGGCATTTCTTTATCTAATAATTCCAGTTCTCTTTTTTCTTTAAAAGAAAGTTTTTGTCCTGTTGGAACTATTGAAGTCGCCTGTGCTGTTACAGTTGGTTTTTCTACAGCGGCTTCTTCTTGTTTCATTATTTGTCTTTCATCTGTCAAGCTTCCGTTCGCAACTGCTTCGCGGTATTGCGTGTAGTTACCAGGATAATCTCTTATCACACCATTTCCTTCAAAGGCAAATAAATGGTCAACCATTCTATCCATAAAATAACGATCATGGCTAACGATCAAAATACAACCGGGATATTCGAATAAAAATTCTTCCAGCGTACGCAATGTTTGCAGATCAAGGTCATTAGTAGGTTCATCGAGTACTAAAAAATTAGGATTTAAAAACAATACACTCATTAAATGTAGCCTGCGCTTTTCACCCCCGCTTAATTTACTCAATGGCGTAAATTGTTGCTCCGCAGAAAATCCAAATTTTTCCATAAACATACTGGCACTCAATTTCGAGCCGTCTGCCAACGGAAAATATTCAGCCATATCTTTCACGTATTCTATCGCACGCATATCTTCTTTATACACCAAACCTTCCTGGCTAAAATTCCCAAACACTACTGTATCTCCATGATTAATCTTTCCGCTATCAGGCAATTCCTGTTGCAATGCGATCTTTAAAAAAGTAGATTTTCCTACACCATTTTTACCTACTACACCAATGCGTTCGCCACGTTTAAAAGTATAATCAAACCCTTTCATTATTTTAAGGTCGCCATAGCTTTTATGCACTTTTATTAGCTCTAAAATCTTGCCGCCAAGCCTGGTCATCTTTACTTGCAGACTAACTTCTGCAACTTCTTTTTGCAATTTCACTCTATCTTCTACTTCAACAAAGGCATCTTGTCTGCTTTTGCTTTTGGTTGTTCTGGCTTTTGGTTGCTTGCGCATCCATTCTAATTCTTTCCTGAAAATATTTTTATCTTTTTGTAATTCACTTTGCTGAACATCCAGGCGCATGCTTTTTTGTTCAAGGAAATTATCATAGTTGCCTTTGTATACAAATACTTTTTCTTCGTCTATCTCAATAATTTCATTGCAGACCGCATCTAAAAAATAACGGTCATGCGTAACCAATAATAAGGTAACTTTTGCAGCAGCTAAATAATCTTCCAGCCATTCGATCATATCTACATCCAGGTGATTGGTAGGCTCATCCAATATCAATAAACAACGGCCCGCGTGAAGATCAGCTTCTATCAGCGCTTGTGCCAATGCAACTCTTTTCTTTTGTCCCCCACTTAAATTTTTTACCGGCTCACTTAAATGATGCAAATTTAATTTTCCCAAGATCTGTTTAAGATCGCTTTCAAAACTCCAGGCATTCAGATCATCCAGGCGAGCCATTAGCTCACCTAATTTATCTACATCATCTTCCAATCCTTTTTCTAAAAATTGCTCATATTCTTTTACCACTTTCACCACCGGGTTATCTAACCGAAGAACATTATCCCAAATACTTTTGTTGCCATCAAAATCATTATCCTGCTGCAACATCACTACTTTAATATCCTTATGTACCCATGTTGTGCCGGTATCGGGGGTATCCAGACCTGTAATAATTTTAAGCAAAGTACTTTTGCCACTGCCGTTGCGGGCAACCAAAGCAATTTTATCTCCTTCCTCAATATGGAAAGTGATGTCTTTAAAAAGGGTTCTTATCCCGAAAGATTTACTAATATTCTCTACTGAAGCGTAATGCATATGCCGCAAAGGTAACGGCTGTAAGATGATTTATGAATTTTGAATGAAGGATGGGAGAATAAACCTCTATTTATCCATATAATTCAAGGTGAATTGCTTTTTTATCGTACCCTAATTCCTGTATCCGTTGCTTTGCCTCATCTACCATTGCTTTCCATCCGCATAAAAAGAAATAGGCAGGTTGTTTTGGCTGACATAGTTCATGATAAATAGCATGTACGTATCCTTTATAACCATCCCATTCTTCTCTTGACAAAACAGGGTGGTAATGAAATCCCGGCAGATCTTTTTCCAATTGTTTACATTCATCATAATACAACAGGTCTTTTTGTGTGCGACAACCAAAGATCAGGTGAATGTTTTTATGAGCGATATTATGTAGTTTAATATAGTTGGTCATACTGCGAAAAGGAGCGATCCCTGTTCCGGTTGCAATTAAAAAAATATCTTCTTTTAAATTTTCATCATTTAAAGTAAACACGCCAACAGGGCCGCGCAATGTTATTTCACTTCCTTCAACAATTTCATTGAATAAGTAAGTTGTGCCTAACCCGCCTTCTAATAACACAATACACAATTCAAAAACATTGGTGCCATCGGGCCAACTTGAGATAGAATAACTGCGCCAGCGTTTATTAGGTTTTTCGTGAATAGGCAGATCGAGTGTTACAAATTGTCCGGGCTTAAAATCGAATGATGCCAGCTCAGGCACTTGTATCCAAAACCGCCTGGTATTATAGGTTTGCTGTTCAATTTTTATCACCTTGCCGGTGCGCCATGGTTCTATTGACATAATTTTTTATTTATTCTATAACAAGATTAATGTTATTATTTTAATTAACAATTATAGTCTTGGTAATAGTTGAATTTTCTGTAATTACTTTTATCATGTAGATGCCCTTTGATATACCCGACAGGTATAGATGATTTTTTTTGCCTTCTAATTGATAAGACCGCATTTCTTTTCCTGATCCGTCTATCAATGTTGCAGTAAGCGCATTACTTAAAGAAGTAATCAAAATATTACCATCCGTTACCGGATTAGGATTTATAAAAACACCATCTTCTTCATCAGCAAAATTTATTTCCTGCACCGGAGAATAAGTAATACCTCCGTCGGCATCTATTATTTTAAGTCTGTAATAATTGAAGCCTGACAAGGGAAGAGAATCGATAAAATGATACTGACTTGGCGACGTAGTATCATTAGAAGGCACTGTACCTAAATATAAATAAGAAAAATTATTGCCATCAGCGCTTCTTTGTATAACATACTGATATACACCTGAGTCATCTGCAGTATTCCAGTTCAAGAGTACTTCATTCACTTTTTTGCTGGCAGTAAAAGAAAGTAAATCCAATGGTAATGGAGTACTATTAAAACCAAGACTATCCATCCAAAATTCGCTAAAATTAGCAACATTGAACTCACTGTAATAACCATTATTGAATGGCACTATGTTTATGCCCGAGCGAGGTATATATAAATAATAACCACCGATATTATCATTCAACGTACCGTTTTCATTGGATGCAGTTCCGCTAAATTTTGTCACGCCTAATTTATATGCACTGCCAGGCGGCGCGTTGCAGGTGTGACAACTTGTATCATTTGCATTGATCAAATTATTTACTTCTGCATCTGTGTAATAAAGCCGCACGGTTACGTAGCCCACAAGCGGTTCATTCGTAGGCTGGATAACAAGGCTTCTATTCAAGTAATAATGATTATTAACATGGCGCGCATTACCAACATGCGGATACACCTGAACGTTAGTGTTACCTAAATTAGTTCCATTGGGATTGATTGATGCGATCAACTGACCGCCCGATTTAAAATCTATCCAGTTTTTACCGTTAACATCTTGTTCATTTGTCGTGATCGTACTGCCAGTATAAATAGTTGCGCTATCAAATATATGAATGTCATCAATGCCAACTCCCGCATACGTTACGGCAGCGTCGCTGCTTAAAGCAAAACGAAATTTTACTCTATTGCTATTTGTAGGAATACTGATACTGGCCGCATGCCATATGGTATCAGAAGCTCCCCAGTCTTGCCCTACTGCATTGTCGTACCAGTTTGTACCGCTACCTGAAGCACCTAATTTTTGCCAACTGATACCATCTGTTGAATATTCAACCCAGGTAAAATCATAACCATCTTCTATTTGAAAAATGTGACTGAAAGAAAGCATTGGATGCGCTAAACTACTCAGATCGAAACAGGGAGAATATAAATAAGACATTTCATTATCCTGGTAATTTCCTACCAGATTGGTTACCCAACAATAATTACCATTAGCTGCCTGATTAATGATTGGTTTTTGAGGCAGTCCCCACTGCCAGCTAGAATTTGTACCATCTGTATAAAAATATCCATTGTTACTTTCGAAACTTTCAAGATAAGGATAGGTTGTAATAACAGGGCCGTTATGTATTGTATAATTTAAAACACTATCATTATCATTGTATGTATCGGCGGAATATTTCACCCAGGTATTAATTGTATAAGTTGTATAAGATGAAAGATTGGCCAATCTTGAAAAAGTATAATTGATCACAGTATCTGCCGGTAAAAAAACAACTTCGTTATCAATCGTACCTCCATTGATCTGATAAAAGACATGCACATTCGTCAGTGCTGTATTACTGTAGTTCCTTAACTGTACGATGATCGGAGTGGTTGTTGTTATACCACAACCGGTTTTATCAGGCGAAACGATTTTCAATAAGGCAACATCATTTGTTGCAAGATTTACCGTTAAGCTGTCAAATGTATAACCATTATCAGTGCTGTTATCCGGGTCAGGTGTGTTGGCTGAGGCCAATCCTACTTCTCCAAATCGAATTTGAAAAGTGGAAGATACTTTTTGTGCAGGAACTGCACTTTCTAAAAGCGCAGTAATACTAAATTGTGCATGTTTATATTGTCCCAATACTGTCTGATTGCCAAACAGGTCATATGCAGGTATCCATTGATTATTTTCACTTCCTCTTATCCAAACCTTGTCTGCCGTATCATAAACCACTCCCTGGTTACTATAAAAGAAATCATACCGTAACGGCGTACTGACAAAGGATGATAGATTATAAGTAACAGTAAGGCTGTCTGTATTATTGGTAACATCATAAGGTGTTTGATCGAGTGTCATTGCATTTTTTCCACTTAACGAAAAACCCGTATTAATAAATGGCCTCGCTCTTCCTCTGTTTGTACTTGAAGAAAAATCCAATGCGTCATCCCCATCCAATCCTGTAACGCTATTCATGTAATCTTCTGTGGTAACTGTCTCAAAACTTTCTGTTACGGGTAAAATGCTTATTGCCGGATTGGCCAATAATTTAACTACTTTATAGGCTGTGTCGTTTTCATGATTAGAATCAGCAGCATTGGTTACCCAAGCCTGAAATATATAATGAAAGCCTGTAGCAGTAGTTGTATAGGGAGTCGTAAAAGTATAATCGTAAGTGCCTCCTGCCGGCACTGTTGCCGTTACTGTTTCAGTTGCCGTGCCACCAGCACAATTGTAAGAAACCGTAAAGGGACCAGTAACATCAATACTTCCGATATTTTTTATTCTTACTTTAACCGGCGCTGTTGCATTTCCCTGAGTAGAAAAAAATCTTCTGGCTGTATTGGGTTGTAAGATCGAATCTATTTTCAGGTCATTATTAAAAGCAGGAAGCGTACATGCGCCTCCGTTAGGCATAGCGCTAATTGATAGGGATCGCCTTCCGGATACTGCGCCATTTTTTGCCGTTACTCCAAGCCAGTAAGTTTGATATTTATTTAATCCTTTTACAATGAAAAAAGTATCCGTAGTATTAGCTATCGCCTGCATACTATCGCCCACTAATTGCATTACATCATACGAGGTTGCATTGGCAATAGCTCCCCAATTAAGTTGCACGTACCCTTCACACAAAACGGTATCAACTACTATGGGCCTTCCTAAGACCGTAAAATTAAAACTGCTTTGTCCGCTTAATGTAGTTCCGTCCCTGCTTACTTTAATAAGTGCTTTGTTAGTTGCCGTTGAAGGCACTGTCCAGGGATACGTCTGAGTGGCACCTGAAACGCCCGTTGCAACAGTTGACCAACTGCTTCCATTATCAGGAGAATACTGGATGGTATATGTATTACTTTCATCGCCATAACCACTCCAGCGTAAATTTTCAATGGTTCCTGGAACCAGTGTTTCTCCGCCAAAAGGATAATTAACTGTTACGGACGAATCAATTATATCGTAAGTAATGGCATAGGGCTGAGAGCCATACACCACACGGTATCCGTTCACATTTACAGTGTAGGTTCCCGCAACAGGGTTTTCAATATCTACCTGTTCGATATTATTGGTATGATCCGGTCCTTCAACCGCGTTATCAAGCACGTTAGCAGGAGCAGGATTTAATACCAAAGGATAATGTAAAACAGCTGCCGGAGTTGTTACCGTAAGATCCAGATCGTTAACTAAAGCCGCGGCCCCATTTACGGCTGCAGCCAGATCGTTCCAATACAACATTACTTTTAATCTTCTCGCATTTGCAGGAATATAAATAGTACTCGCTGCATTGGTTCCATTAGCAAGGCTGTTTAGCGAATACCAATTACTATCAATGGCTTGAACAGCTCTTTTTACATCAAGCATACCAAAACCAAAAGTATAATCCGGGCCGGGATTACCTAAATCTTCAGCCGTATTGCAAATGATCGCTTTCATTAAAGCACTTTTAGGATCTGCGCCTCCATGCAATTGTCTGTATCGTTCACACATTAAAGCCAGCGCTCCGGTTGCAACTGGCGCCGCCATACTTGTTCCGTGATCAAAATTATATCCGTTATTCAGAACAGTAGACAATACATTAAAGCCATTGGTCGTTATCTCAGGTTTGATCCGCCCATCTGCTACCGGACCAAGACTGCTGAACCAGGCGATCGTATAATCTGCGCTATTCATGGCTCCTACTGTCAATACGTCTTTTGCACTTTGCCATCCTGATTTTACAGTGGCAAAAGATGTAGGAAAAGCACCACAGGTGTATACGGTGCCATCATTGCCTGCTGCAAACACATGCAATAACCGGTCATAATTTACAGCCTGCGCATCTGCGTAATTACTAAGAAAATCATAGCCGCCTTCTCCGACACAGCCTGCGTCAGCATCAGCATACGAATTATTAGTATACAGTAGATCATTGTCGGCAATATAAGCCGGTGCATTACTTATTATATCACTAAAATACTGATCGATGATTGTTGCCTTAGTCGCCATACCGTGATTGATTATATCAACGATACCTGCACCTGCTGCAGTACCCGCCACGTGAGTTGAATGCGGATCAGGAACGCTGGATAAACGTGTTATTGTTCTTCCTGAAAGATCGATATGTGTTACAATACTTCCCTGATCTCCAATACCGATCGTTACACCTTTGCCATCAAGATTTTCTCCTGTTGCCTCATTAAAACCACTTGCTCCGTGTATTGCAACATCTTCATAATTAAGCGGTTTATCTTTTAATGTTTGTACACTGATGTAGGTAACAAAAGGTAATACCGCAATAGAATCGATGGCCGTTTGACTTGCCTGTATAAAAACAACACCGGGCATTTCTATTCTTGTTGTAAGAATAGATGCCCCCAAGGATTGTAGCGTGGTTTTGACTGTTGCTTTATCCATTGTTGGATAATATGAAACACCAATAGCACGGATCGCCTGTTTATCAAATGTTGGAGCAAGTTCAGTTACTTTTTGATCAATTTTATAAGTGGCCGGAACTGTATTGATCGACGTGATCGTATATTTTCCTGCGAGCGTAAAATCAAACATGCCTTTTATTGTAGCTAAATAGGCATCACCCGAAATATAGGCCCCGAGTTCAATGCCTTGTTCTTTTAATTGATCTTGTAATTGTATAGAAGGGATGGCAGAAAATTGAATCAATACAAAATACCGGTCTCCAAAAAAAGAGGCCCTGATATTTTCTTTTTTAAATTGCTGTTTATAAATATTACTACCGGTTGTAAAATTGCCTTGTGAGAATTGGACCAATTTTTCATTTTGCTGGGCAAATACCCGGGTACATATCAAAACCAAAAAGAAAACAATAATTATTGAAGCATATTTTTTTCTCATCAACAACAGTTATAACACTTTGATAATACAGTCTTAAGATATATTCATAGAAGTACGTGACCGCAATATTATGATAACGCATAACCTGCTTACTATATTGCGGCTTGGGAAGCGTTTTTATTAATATGTATTTTTAATATGTATCTTCGCTGCACCGATGAACCTGGAAGTGTTGATGAATGGGTACATAAATGACCCCCGCTGTTATCAAATAGCGGACAGGATCTTATTGCCTTCCCCACAACAAATACATTTATCAGGCCTTGCCGGAAGTGCCTCCCAATTTATCATTTCGGCAGTTTTTAATCAGGAAAAAACAGCTCAATTTAATCACCTTGTAATAGTAAGAGATGCCGAAGAAGCTGCTTATTATCATAATACCTTAGAAAATTTAACCAAGGCACTGGATATTTTCTATTTTCCATCTTCTTTCAAGAACAAAAAAAATTACCGGCTTTTAAATAGTAGCCACGTAATGCTTCGTACAGAGGCGCTCACTAAAATATCTGCCGGAGGCAACAAAAAAATAATAGTCACCCACCCCGAAGCCCTCTTTGAAAAAGTAGTCTTGTCTAAAACGCTCGCAGCTAATATTCTTTCTATTAAACAGGGCGACGTTATTGACGTATATGCCATATTAGAAAAATTCGTTGCCCAGGGTTTTGAGAGAACGGATTTTGTATATGAACCCGGACAGTTTGCCGTTAGAGGTGGTATTTTAGATATTTATTCCTTCGGTAATGAAAAGCCGTATCGTATCGAATTGTTTGGAAATGAAGTGGATAGTATCAGGATATTCGATCCTGAAAATCAATTAAGTGAAAGAAAATTATTGCAGGTAAATATTATCCCTAATGTTGAAACTCAATTTGAAACAGGAGAAAAAGTTTCTTTACTGGAATTTTTGCCAGAGAATACTATTGTGTGGACAGAAGATTGGGATTTTGTAAAAGAAAAGATCGAACAACAGGAAGAAGATCTTGCTGTCTTTTTAAGAGTAATGGCCGACGATAAGCGCCCTGCAAACGAAAATTCGGATGATGGCATAAATGAAAAATCAACCATCAGCGAAAATGATTTTGTACATGCCGCAGTAATAGAAGAACAAATAAAGCACCGGCACATTATTGAAATTGGCACAAGAAAACATTTTGCTGATAATTTGTCGACGATACAATTTTCAATAAAGCCCCAGCCATCTTTCAACAGACAGTTCGACCTGCTGATAAAAAATTTAAAAGAGTTTGAAGATAAAAAATACAACATTTATCTTTTTGCAGAGAACCCAAAACAGTTAGAGCGTTTACATGTCATCTTCACAGATCTTAAAGCCGATCTGCCCATCACACCTGTTCCTACCTCTATCTATGAAGGATTTATTGATGAAGACCTGAAAGTTGTATGTTATACCGATCATCAGATATTTCAACGCTACCATAAATACAAAGTAAAACAAGCTTTTAGTAAGAACAAAGCACTTACATTAAAAACATTGCGCGAGCTGCAACCGGGAGATTACGTAACACATATCGACCATGGAGTTGGTGTATACAGTGGGTTACAGAAGATCGAGGCCAATGGAAAAATGCAGGAAGCCGTAAGAATTCAATATAAAGACGGTGACCTGTTGTATGTAAATATTTCCTCCCTGCATAAAATAGGGAAGTATAGTGGCAAAGAAGGCAGTGTTCCTAAAATGAATAAATTAGGCAGCGATGTCTGGAATAAATTAAAAGACAAAACTAAAAAACAGGTCAAGGACATTGCCACGGACCTGATCAAATTATACGCGCAAAGAAAAAGCCTGGAAGGGTATGCTTTTAGCCCGGATAATTACATGCAGACGGAATTGGAAGCCTCTTTTATTTATGAGGATACACCCGATCAGGCCAAGGCTACAGAAGATGTAAAAAAAGACATGGAGAAACCCTCGCCAATGGACAGGTTGGTTTGTGGCGATGTGGGTTTTGGAAAAACAGAAATAGCCATACGTGCTGCATTTAAAGCTTGTTGTGATGGTAAACAGGCTGCCATATTAGTTCCTACTACCATTTTGGCGTATCAACATTACAAAACTTTTGGCGACCGGTTAAAGGATTTTCCCGTTACCGTTGATTTTATCAATCGCTTTAAATCTGCCAAAGAGAAAAAAGAAACCTTACAAAAAGTAGCAGAAGGAAAGGTAGATATCATCATCGGTACCCATTCTATTTTAGGCAAGGATATTAAGTTTAAAGATCTGGGCATCATGATCATTGATGAGGAACAAAAATTTGGCGTAGCGGCAAAAGAAAAATTAAAACAACTAAGAACAACCGTTGATTCATTAACACTAACGGCAACGCCTATACCAAGAACATTGCAATTTAGTTTAATGGGCGCCAGAGACCTGAGTATCATTAATACACCACCACCCAACAGGCAGCCGATACAAACGGAAGTGCAAATGTTCAACGAAGATGCGATCCGTGATATCATTTATTATGAAACGGAAAGAGGGGGACAGGTTTTCTTCATTCACAATAGAGTAAATGGTTTGGCCGAAATGACCGGGCATATTCAAGGACTTTGTCCGGATCTGAGCATTGCGTATGCACACGGACAAATGGATGGTGATCAGCTGGAAGATACCATTCTTGATTTCATGGATAAAAAATATGATGTGCTTGTCTGCACCAATATTGTGGAAAGCGGTGTTGATATTCCGAATGTAAATACGATCATTGTAAACAATGCACACCAATTTGGCTTAAGCGATCTGCATCAGTTAAGGGGAAGGGTTGGCCGTAGTAATAAAAAAGCATTTTGTTATTTGCTGGCTCCGCCGATGAGTACTTTGCCGGCAGATAGCCGTAAGCGATTGCAAACATTAGAGCAATACAGTGATCTTGGCAGCGGCTTTCAAATAGCCATGAGGGATCTGGACATACGTGGCGCAGGAAATTTATTAGGTGGTGAGCAAAGTGGATTTATCGCAGAGATCGGTTTTGAAATGTACCAGAAAATTTTAGATGAAGCCATACGGGAATTAAAACGCTCTGCCTTTAAAGAATTATTTAAAGAAGAAATTCAGCAGCAGGATGATTTTGTAAGAGATTGTTCTATTGATACTGACCTGGAAATATTAATTCCCGATAGCTACGTGGAAAGCATTACAGAAAGATTAAGCTTATACAGCAGGCTGGACAATTGTGAAAATGAAAAAGAACTAAATGATTTTCACGCGGAAATGACGGACCGCTTTGGTCCCATCCCACCGCAGGTGGAAGACCTGTTTACGACGGTGCGTTGCAGAAAAATAGCCGTTGATCTGGGTTTTGAAAAAATGTTATTGAAAGATGAAACTTTAAAATGCTTCTTCGTCAGCAATCCTGATTCACCCTATTTCCAGAGTGCTATATTTAATGGCATACTGCAATTTTTGCAATCCGGTACCAATAAAGCAAGGTTAAAACAAGTAGGCAAAAACGGTATACTGATCGTAGAACAGGTAACAACAATGACGGACCTATACAACTTCCTGCACAAAATGCAATTGAGTGCCCTGGCTACCAAACAGCTTACTACTATGTAAGTTACTATTTGGTAAGTTACTATTTGGTAAGTTTAAATAAAATCCTACCTTTGAAACATGTATACGCCATTTTTATTCGGTAAAACGGTCAGCGCGGCTTCGTTTACCAACAGAACGGACGAAAAGAAAAGACTCAGGGATAATTTTATCAATAAGATAAATACGATCCTTATCTCCCCACGCCGTTGGGGCAAGTCGTCCTTGGTAAAAAAAGTTGCGGAGGAGGTACAAAACCGCAACACTAAAGTCGTGATGCTGGATATGATGAGCATCCGCAACGAAGAAGAATTTTACAGCACCCTTACTACAGAAGTGATAAAGGCTACCAGCAATAAATTGGCAGAGTGGATCAATCTTTCCAAGCAATTTTTAAAACACATCACACCCAAAATATCGTTGGGACCGGATCCCTCGCAGGATTTTGACATCACTTTCGAATGGAAGGACCTGAGCAAAAATTACCGCGAGCTATTGAATCTTCCTGAAAAGATCGCTATTGAAAAATCGATCAGCATCGTTATCTGTATTGATGAATTTCAAAATCTGGAAAGTTTTAAAGATCCGTTATCGTTTCAAAAAAGATTACGTGCCGAGTGGCAAAATCACCAACACGTTACGTATTGCCTATATGGAAGTAAGCAACATATGATGATTCAATTGTTTGAAAAACAAAGCATGCCTTTTTATAAGTTTGGAGATGTGATGTATTTGCCAAAAATAAAACGTGCAGACTGGATAAAATTTATCGAAACGCAGTTTGCATCTACTAACAAAAATATAAGTGCTGAATTAGCGAATAGCATTGCAGAAAAGGCGCAGGACCATTCGTATTATGTGCAGCAATTATCACATTTAGTCTGGTTGCATACAGATAGAAGAGTAGCGGCAGAAGATATACTCAAAGCCACAATAGAAATCACCGAACAGAATGCCTTGCTGTACACAAGAGATACAGAAGATTTGTCCAGTCCGCAATTGAACTTTTTAAAAGCGGTAGCATCTGGCGTTCATACCAATCTTTCTTCAAAAGCAATTATACAGGAATATGATCTGGGCACATCGGCCAATGTATTAAAAATAAAAAAGGCCCTACTAAAGAAAGAGTTGATAGATGAAGTTTCGGGCAATATTTTTTTTATGGATCCCATTTATTTACTGTGGGTCAAAATAAACATCTTAAAACACAGGATCGCATAAGGCAGGATCTTGCCATTTAAATGATTTCAATAAAAAAGCCATCTGCAAAAACAGATGGCTTTAATAAATTTAAAGTGATATGATTACCACCCTTTTTTAGCAACCCCGTCAGCAATAGCTTTAGTAGCTGTTGCTTCAGAAAGCATCGTTGTCATTTTATTACCTTTTCCGTCATTTCCTTGAGCCATATAACCACCGCGAGCAGTTTTGGTTATTACTGCATCCTGCAATGGAACGTTTTTTTCCTTCGTTTTCATGCAATAAGCTGTTAACATTTTTGACATTTTGTGGAATTTTTATTGTTAGTAAAAGAGAGAAATTTGATCCTTTAATAGTACAATGCTACTACTAATTTCGAATTTCCCAAAAATATATAGTTAAAAACCTTTATTTAAGCATCCTTAAACATCAATTTTTGCATACTTGGCGTGGGTTTCAATGAATTCTCTGCGTGGTGGAACTTCATCACCCATTAGCATGCTAAACACCCTGTCTGCCTCTGCAGCGCTCTCGATCGTCACCTGTTTCAAAGTCCTCGTTGCCGGGTTCATGGTCGTTTCCCATAACTGTTCGGCATTCATTTCTCCCAAACCTTTATAACGTTGTGTATTAACCGAATCATCTTTGCCTTGTCCGAATTTTAAGATCAATGCCTTGCGTTCTTCATCTGTCCAGGCATAATCCTGGTCCTTCCCTTTTTTCACTAAATACAACGGCGGTTGAGCAATATACACGTAACCTTGTTCAACCAATTCTTTCATGTAGCGGAAAATGAAAGTCAGGATCAAGGTAGCAATGTGACTGCCATCCACATCCGCATCCGTCATAATAATTAATTTATGATACCGGAGTTTAGTAAGATTCAATGCTTTAGGATCTTCCGGCGTTCCTACTTTAACACCCAGCGCCGTGAACATGTTTCTTATTTCCTCATTGTCGTAGATCTTATGTTCCATTGCTTTTTCCACGTTCAGGATCTTACCACGCAAAGGAAGAATTGCCTGATAACTTCTATCCCTGCCTTGTTTGGCAGTACCGCCAGCCGAATCCCCTTCCACAAGGTATAACTCGCATCTTTCAGGATCTTTATCGCTACAATCAGCCAATTTACCCGGCAATCCGCCACCGGTCAATACACTTTTACGCTGTATCATTTCGCGGGCTTTTTTAGCAGCTGCGCGGGCCTGTGCGGCCAATATTACTTTTTGAATGATGGTCTTGGCATCTTTCGGGTTTTCTTCTAAATAAGCGATCAGTACGCGACTTAATGTTTGATCCACCACACCCATTACTTCACTATTGCCCAGTTTGGTTTTTGTCTGCCCCTCAAACTGCGGTTCAGGAACTTTTACAGATATCACTGCACTAAGGCCTTCTCTGAAATCATCTCCCTCAATTTCTACCTTGGCTTTTTCAAACATGCCTTCTTTTTCACCATAGCTTTTGAATACCCTTGTAATAGAGCGTCTAAAGCCCGCCACATGGGTTCCGCCTTCAATCGTATTGATATTGTTTACATAACTGAAAAGATGTTCCTGATAACCTGTATTATAGATCATCGCTACTTCCACCATCACATTGCTTGCTTCATCTCTACCATCACAATAAATTACGGTCGGCAATAAAGATTGCCTGTTCGCATTCTTATCCAGCATTTCTACAAATTCAACGATACCGCCTTCACTGTAAAAAATTTTAGAATAAGTTGTGCCATCTTCGTTTTTTTCTCTTAAGTCGTTCAATACGATCGTTATCTTTCTATTTAAAAAAGATAATTCTCTTAAACGTCCTTCTAAAATATCTTTATTGAAGACAGAAGCCGTAAAAATGGTAAGATCAGGCCAAAAATGAGTATGGGTACCAGTTTTAGTGCTGGTGCCAATTTCGCGCACCGGATACTGTGGTACTCCTATTTTATATTCCTGTTGAAATTTCTTATCCTCACGGTCAACCGTTACGATCAATTTTGTGCTTAGTGCATTTACGCAACTTACACCCACACCATGCAAACCACCGGATACTTTGTATGTATCCTTATCAAATTTACCACCTGCATGCAAAACCGTCATTACGATCTCAAGCGCTGATTTTTTTTCTTTAGTATTGATACCCGTTGGGATACCACGGCCATCATCCTGAACACTAATAGAATTATCTTCATGGATGGTTACTTCGATGTTTTTACAGTAACCTGCAAGTGCCTCATCAATAGAGTTATCAACTACTTCGTACACCAGATGATGAAGGCCTTTAACGCCTATATCACCAATGTACATCGCGGGACGTTTACGTACGGCTTCTAAGCCTTCTAAAACCTGGATACTATCCGCTCCATATTCCTTACCTACAGGTGTTATTACCTCTTCGATTTCTATACTCATAAATGTGGGAAATTCTCTTTAGGATTATCAATTTTTGCAATCAAGCAAATATAAGCAAAATCAAGGGTTTTCGGTCAAAAAAATCAATCTTTTATGAGTAGTTATTCATAAGATTTCCACATTGAAAAACGAGGCTTTTTTGTGTCTTGAACAGGATTTATTTTGATTTCCCGATTGACAGGATTTTACTCTTTTTAATCGATGAATCCTGTACCATATTAGTCCTTTGAAATCATGCTTAAATTAGTACTGTTTGATGACAAAACTCTGTCTTTTCAACTTGCCATTTGCCCCGCTTTTCGTACATTTGCATTGAATTTTATCAATGTATCAACCTCAAGACATATTAAGTATTGCTTACAAACAACCCATTATGCATGAGCAAATGGAAGTTTTGTTAGATACCGATCGCATCGTTCCCGGTTCTGTGCATTATTCTATTAAACGTTACCGTAAGGAACAACAATGGAATATTGAGGATACCGGCATGCTTGTCTACCATTACGAAAAAAATAATCCAGCAGAACATTACCTGGAGTTAAGATTTTGCGTATCAGGAAATGTTTACTGCAGACAAAAACAAACGGAGTGCGATTATTGTAAATTCAATTCTTCAAAAACCTGTGTTGAAAAGGTAGAAAGTGTAGATGTATTAAGCTTCAGCTTTAAGCCTTCTTACCTTACACAATTTGTAAAAGGAAAGAAAAATACAAATGTTTCCGACGAAGTATTGGCCTTTACACACCAAACGTCTTTTTCTAAAATGTTGCCTCTTTGCGGCAAAACAAGGATGGCAATTGAAGCGTTGCTGAACCATACCTACACCGATACTTTAGAAAATATTTTTATTAACGCACAAACACAGATCCTGTTATTATACAGCATGGATTGTATGTTGGGCACAGACAAAGAAGAAGTATTTACCTGCAAGTTTTTAGCGAACGAAGAAGACAGGGAAAAGATCATCAAAGCAAGGGAAGTATTATTGCAACATATCGGTGAGCCTTTGACCATCAAGGCGCTTAGCAAAAAAGTAGCCATCAATGAATGTTATTTAAAGAAAGGATTTAAAGAATTGTTCGGCACTACTATTTTTGATTTTTATCAAAGCCAGCGGATGGAACACGCCAAATATTTATTGTATGAAAAAGGATTAAGCGTAACGGAAGTTTCACTAATGTTAGGCTATTCTTCTATATCACATTTTTCTACCGCGTTTAAAAAACATACCGGCATTAAACCTTGTGAATTGTTGCTTCATTAATTTTTCATCCCTTCACGGCCTTTATCCACTTTTTAGGTCTAACTTTTTAATTTTTACTTTTTTATTTACCTTGAATACATGCCATCAAGTCAAATTCCATTAGCAGAACGGTTGCGTCCTTCATTATTAAATGATCTTGCCGGACAGCAACATCTTACCGGCAAAGGAAGTATTCTACGCACCGCAATTGAACACGGCAAAGTTCCCAGCATGATCTTATGGGGCCCGCCGGGCGTAGGCAAAACAACCATTGCCAATATTATTGCGCAAACATTACAAGTTCCGTTTTATACATTAAGTGCTATTAGCAGTGGCGTGAAAGAAGTACGTGAAGTAATTGAAACTGCCAAGACACAACAAAATGTAATTTTATTTATTGATGAGATCCATCGCTTTAATAAAGGCCAGCAGGATGCCTTGTTAGGTGCAGTGGAAAAAGGCATTATCACATTGATCGGTGCTACAACAGAAAATCCATCTTTTGAAGTAAACAGTGCCTTGTTAAGCAGGTGCCAGGTATACGTTTTAAAACCGCTGGACGAGAATGACCTGATCGCTTTACTGCATCATGCCATTGAACAGGATAAAATTTTACAGACAAAGAAGATCGATCTAAAAGAAACAACTGCGTTGATCACCATATCTGGTGGTGATGCTAGAAAATTATTGAACCTGTTAGAATTAGTAACAGATACTTTAGGCGATACGATGGTGATCACCGATAAAGTTGTCATGGAGATCGCGCAGCAAAGAATTGCCATCTACGACAAAAAAGGAGAACAACATTATGATATTATTTCAGCATTCATCAAATCAATACGGGGCAGCGACCCTAACGGCGCCGTATACTGGCTGGCAAGAATGATCGAAGGCGGTGAAGATGTGAAGTTTATTGCAAGGCGCCTGTTGATATTGGCCAGTGAGGATATTGGCAATGCCAATCCAAATGCTTTATTATTAGCCAACGCAACTTTTGATGCAGTGAATAAAATCGGTTATCCTGAATCAAGAATCATTTTATCGCAATGCGTTACTTATTTAGCTACATCGGCAAAAAGTAATGCAGCATACGTTGCCATTAATGATGCTATAGCTGCAGTGCAGACATTAGGCGACTTACCTGTTCCGCTTCACATTAGAAATGCGCCGACCAAGCTGATGAAGAATTTGAACTATGGGAAAGATTATGCCTACTCACATAATTACGAAAATAATTTTCAGGCACAGGAATATTTACCGCAGGAATTAAGTGGGAAAACATTCTATAATCCTGGCAAAAATGCACGGGAAGAAGAGCTTCGGAAATTTTTAAAACAATTGTGGAAGGAGAAGTATGGCTATTAAGAAACCTGCATTTACAATGATGCTAACCGGGTTGTTATTATTATCTGCTGCAAATCTTTTTGCGCAAAATAATGATGTCGTTTATTGTAAATGGGCCACTAAACAACACAGAGCCGCAGCTTATCAAAACATTATTAAATATGCCATCAATAAAAATCTTGCTTTACCATTAACCGATTCCACAGAAAATAAATGGGAATCGGGAGTGGCATCCGTTGAGCTATTGCAATACAGATCTCCGTGGACAGATAGCCGCATTCGATATGCATTTAATTCTCTTGCCAAACGAAGCGTTGATTTTCAAACAACATTTCTCGAATGTATTTATTCTGTTTATCCCGATGAATTTAGTGTTGAAATACAAACTATTTTCGATCATGCCACTAACGATAAGGTCTTTGCTATAAGTGCCGCTTATTTATACCGCGCTAAAATAATTGATGCAACTATCATAAAAGAAGCTGCCATCAAGCTATACAAAAACTATGAGCAGGATGCTATATTAAAAATGCTTATAGAAACTGAAGAAACCAAATCCTCAAAAAACTGGAATAAAAAACTGCCGGAGATTTTTAGCAAAAAATTCCTTCCAGGTAACACCATCGTGTATAGCATACAAAGAAAAAATAGGGATTACATCGGACTGGCAATTATTAGAGATAGCGCTGGCAATTTTATCGTAGACAGCAATAAGAATATTATCGCTATACCACAGTTTGCGAGAAGCCTGAGTAATTTACCTTTTTATCTAACCGGTGGTAATACACCACAGGGTATTTTCAGAATGTACGGTACCGATGTTTCCGAAAGCAATTTTATTGGGCCGACACCCAACATACAATTAACGATGCCATTTGAAACAAGTATCAAACATTTTTTAAAAGATTCAACCATCACAGATTCTATCTGGACAGAGACTTTATATAAAAAATTATTACCTAAAAGCTGGCAGGATTATTCTCCTGTCTATCAAACATATTATGCCGGCAAGGCCGGACGCACAGAAATAATTGCACACGGAACAACTGTGGACCCTGATTATTATAAGTCTAAAATATATTATCCCTACACGCCAACAGAAGGCTGTTTATGTACAAAAGAAATATGGAATGAAACTGATGGCAAAAGAATGATAAGTGACCAGCAAAAACTAATCAATGCAGTAAAAGAAACAGGCAGCGATGATGGTTATTATATTGTAATAGAAATCGATGATCAGCAAAAGCCGGTAAATCTGCAAGAATTATTGCCTTATATTAAAAACTAAAATGCAGCATTAATTTTATAATTTAGTCGAATCCTTACATACCCTATTGTTAACCTAAATTATTATTATGCTTTCCATTGAACGCAATGAAATCTTTGACCTGGCGTACCGTTTTGTTACAGAAACGAATGAGAATATTTTTTTGACGGGTAAAGCCGGTACAGGCAAAACTACTTTTCTAAAATACTTAAAGGATAACTGCAATAAAAATATTGTAGTAGCTGCGCCTACAGGCGTAGCAGCTATCAACGCCGGCGGTGTAACCTTGCACAGTTTGTTTCAATTACCCTTTCATCCTTTTTTACCAACGCAGGTTCAAAAAAACGAGCTGATCTCAAAAACAAGGTTCAACGGACAGCGACAACAATTGCTGCGAAGAATGGAGTTGTTAGTGATCGATGAAATAAGTATGGTTCGTTGTGATGTGATGGATGCGATCGACACGTTATTAAGGAGTGTGCGTAGAAACTATGATACCCCTTTTGGTGGTGTGCAATTATTGTGCATAGGTGATCTGCATCAATTGCCGCCTGTAGCAGGCAATACCGAATGGAATATTTTACAAGAATATTATGAATCACCTTTCTTTTTTGATAGCATTGCTGTAAAAGAACAACAGCCTTTATTAATAGAGCTGGATAAAATATATCGCCAGAAAGAAGATTCATTTGTTTCACTATTGAATAAAGTGCGCAACAATAATATGACGAATGATGACTACGAAGACCTCCACCTCCGGTTCAATCCTAATTTTATTCCTTTGGCAGATGAAAAATATATTACGCTTTCATCACACAACAAACAGGCAGATCTTATCAATCAAAATAAATTAGAAAAATTATATACAACTGCTTTTACTTATAAAGCTATTGTTGAAAATGAGTTCGCAGAAAATATGTATCCTGCAGAAGCAGCACTTATTTTAAAAGAAGGCGCACAGGTTATGTTCTTAAAGAACGACAATATCATGAAGCGCTACTTCAATGGTAAGATCGGCGTTGTAAAAAGATTGGAAGATGACGAGGTAATAGTTGAATGTGATGGGATAGAGATCAATGTATCAAAAGAAACCTGGGAAAACTCACGTTATGTTTTAAACAAAGAAGACGGAAAGCTTGAACAGGAAACATTGGGAACATTTACACAATATCCATTAAGATTAGCCTGGGCTATCACTATTCATAAAAGCCAGGGCTTAACCTTTGAAAAAGTAATGATCGATGCCGGCGGCGCTTTTAGTAGTGGACAAGTATATGTTGCCTTGAGCAGGTGCACAAGTTTGGAGGGTATCGTGTTGATATCAAAAATATCTGCAGCAGCTATTCATAGCAATGATAAAGTCATTCGCGGACAACAAACTTTAACGCACAAAGGATCATTGATAGAAAGATTCGCGGGAGCTCGTCAATTATTCACGCAGCAATTACTCGAAGAGATATTTTCTTTTAATGAAATAGAATTAGCGGCAAAGCTCGTAGCTCATCATATTAAAGAACACCAGGATAAATTTAATAAAGAAGCATTTGAATGGGCAGAAAACTTTACACAACAATTGGCTACAGAAAAGAGCGCCGGCATTAAATTTATTGGCCAGATATATTCCCTAATGAGAGATGAGCCAATCATTGAAAAAAATCCCGCTCTACAAAAAAGGATCAACGATGCAGCTAATTATTTTGGGCCTAAATATGCATTACATCAACTACTGGTTCAAAACAACACTTTAGTAACAGAACATAAAGAAGCGGCAGCTGTTGTTAATGAACACTTGTTACAATTATTAACCGCAATAAATTCAACAAATTATTACCTGCAATATTGTAAAGAACCTTTTTCTGTTACAACCTATTTACAACATAAACTCAAATTCGGAACGCCCAGATTGAGTGTAAATTGTTATGCGAGTACAAAAAAACAAACAAGCATTGATACACCCAATGTTGAATTATATGAAACATTAAAACGCTGGCGCGACATGGTTGTGGAAGAAACTAAAAGTCCTATTTACATGATCGCCAACCAGGCCACGCTAAAAGAGATCAGTACTTATCTCCCGCTAAATAAAAAAGATCTTTTATATATAACTGGTTTTGGGAAAGCCAAGATCGAAAAGTATGGAGAAGATGTTATTGGTATGGTAGAAGATTACTGCAGTCGCCACGATATTGAAACCAATATATCTACTTTGAAAGAGAAAATTTTGCAAGCCAAAGTAAAATGATAAAGTATTTATTCTACTTTAATTAAAATAAACTCTATACTCATCAGTAAAATAAGTAAAGCCTGAAGTGCTATCTCCACGAATATTTAAAGTTCGCGCACGTAAGCCATGTGCTTCTTCATAAATCCACAAATGATTATTTGTAGAATCATACTCCATTCCTTTCAGCAACAATAAATTGATCTGTTCTTTTAAATAAACCTTCTGATTATAAGGTTTATATTGATCATTTTTTATTTTGCCTAACTCAGAAGCAAAATATTTGAAAAGACCCTCAGGATAGATAATTTTAGGATCGGAATTATGGCAAATACTTGTGTCATAAAATGAAAACAAATTATTTATAGTCTCTTTCGTCGGAAGTCTATACCGAAATGCGTCATTGAAATAATTAGCTATACCTTCCCGATTAAATACCGGTTTAATTTCATTGTCTTCATATCCCCTGAAAGATTTAATACTTTCAAATGCCGAGATATCCTCCTTTGTCAATTTTTTTTGTTCGCCAGTATCAATTTTATTTGACACTGAAGACGTTCTGTAAATAAACAAATCGTCATACGAACAAGCATTGGCATCTATAGAATTCAAATAAAATTTGCCAGTATTTTCATCTTCGATCAAATTAATATTAAAACATTCTTCAGTCGTATCACCCTTATAGCTATACCAATTCATGTATTTAATAAAATTCAGGTGCAAGGGCTTGTACTCTACTATAGTAAGATTTGAATTGATCAACGAATCAGGATCCAAACTTATGTGAGAGTCAATAAGGCTTTGTCTAAACAAAGTATCAAACCTATTGACTTGCGGATCAATTTTGTATTCTGATTTTAGGTATGCGATTATTTGCGACCGCTCATCAGTATTTTGAGGAGCATTCTTTTTCATATTACATGAAACAATAAAAACAAGTAGTATTGATAGGTAGCGCATATATTATTTTGGACATATTAATTGTCCGATGGAAACTGTCAGACAATTAAGTTAATTCAGCTTTCAAATATTTCCCTGTAAAGCTTTCTTTTACTTTTGGCAATCCTTCAGGAACACCTTCATACAAAACCAATCCGCCACCATCGCCGCCTTCAGGGCCAATATCGATAATGTGATCGGCCACTTTTATCACATCCATATTGTGTTCGATCACTAAAACGGTATTGCCTCTGTCGACTAATTTATTCAGTACATCCAACAAATGTTGTATATCCTGAAAATGCAGGCCAGTTGTAGGTTCATCCAAAATGTAAAATGTTTTGCCCGTATCTCTTTTCCCTAACTCCGTAGATAATTTAACACGCTGCGCTTCACCACCACTTAAGGTTACGGCACTTTGTCCGAGTGTGATATAACCCAGCCCCACATCCTGTAATACTTTTATTTTACGGAATATAAAAGGTACTGCCGAGAAAAATTCTACTGCTTCATCCACCGTCATATCCAAAACGTCACTGATGGATTTTCCTTTGTAGCGAATTTCTAATGTTTCCCTATTATACCGTTTGCCATTGCATTTTTCGCAATGCACATGTACATCCGGTAAAAAATTCATTTCAATTACACGCATTCCGCCGCCTTCGCAAACTTCACATCGGCCGCTTTTAACATTGAAAGAAAAACGCCCTGCAGTATAACCGCGAATTTTTGCTTCGGGCACTGCGGCAAACAATGTTCTGATATCAGTAAAGAATCCACAATACGTTGCGGGGTTACTTCTTGGCGTGCGCCCGATCGGACTTTGATCGATCTCAATTACTTTATCGATATATTCTAATCCCTTTATACCGGTATATTCCAGCGGCAATAATTTTGAATTGCTGTAGGAATGTGCGCTTAATAAAGGATACAATGTTTCATTGATCAAAGTAGATTTTCCGCTACCACTTACCCCTGTTATCAATATCAATTTTCCTAATGGAAACTGTACGCTTACATTTTTTAAATTATTTCCTTTGGCGCCATTCAATTCCAATATATGCCCGTTGCCTTTTCTTCTTTCGGCCGGTACGGCAATTCCTTTTTTGCCATTTAAATATTGCGCCGTGTCAGAACCGGATGCCAATACTTCTCCCGGTGTTCCTTGTGCAACAATTTCGCCGCCGCCCTTGCCTGCTTTCGGGCCGATATCTACTAAGTAATCGGCAGCCATCATGATATCTTTATCATGCTCAACAACCAATACACTGTTGCCGATATCGCGTAAATTTTGCAAAGCGCTTATCAGGCGCTGGTTATCTCTTTGGTGCAAACCGATACTGGGCTCGTCCAATACATAAGTAATGCCTTGCAATTGTGAACCGATCTGCGTAGCCAAACGTATACGCTGAGATTCGCCGCCACTTAAGGTCTTGGAACCCCTGTTCAAACTTAAATAGATTAGCCCTACATCCAATAAAAATTGTAAACGTTCGCGAATTTCTTTTAGCACATCTTTGGCAATGATATTTTGTTTATCGCTCAATCGTTTTTCTATTCCTGCAAAACGAATCATTAGCTTATCTAAATTCAATTCACTTAGCTCAGAAATATTAGCATTGTCTATTTTAAACCAAAGACTTTCTTTTCTTAATCTTGCACCATTGCAGGACTGGCATTTCTTTAATTCCATATAATCCTGCACCCATTCTTTTAACGACTCGTTGCTTTGTGTAGAAGTAAACCATCTTTTCAACATAGGAATAATACCTTCATAACTACCGGTATAACTATCAGGAATATTTTCGTCTTCCATATCCACATCAAAGCTTCCTTCGGCATTTTCTGTTCCGTACAATAATAAATTTAATTGTGTTGGCGTAAGGTTAATGATCGGTTTACCCAGATCGATCTTATTCTTTTTTGCAAACTGAACTACTTGCTGATAAACGCTTGCATTACGTTCTTCACCTAGCGGTGCGATGCCACCCTCTTTTACACTCAATGTTTTATTCGGCAATATTGAATCTAAACTGATTGTGTACACATCGCCCAGACCTTTACACACAGGACATGCGCCGTAAGGTGAATTGAAAGAAAACGCATTAGGCGAGGGTTCTTCATAACTGATACCGGTATCTTCACACATCAATAATTTGCTGTATTGTATTACCTTATCATCGTCATTGATCAGTAAAAACATCAGGTCCTTCCCCATTTGTAAGGTCTTTTGTACACTCTGGCTTATCCTCACTTTCATGTCATCCGTTACCGCTAATCTATCTACTACCACTTCTATATTGTGTATCTTATAACGGTCAACCTGCATTTTTGCAGTAAGGTCTTTTACTTCTCCATCGATCCTGACCTTTAAAAATCCTTTTTTACGAATGTCTTCAAACAATTCACGGTAATGTCCTTTTCGTCCGCGTACCAACGGAGCTAATAAACTTATTTTTTTATTGGGGAATTTTTTAAAGATGTTCGATACAATTTCTTCCTCGCTGAACTTCACCATTTTTTTACCGGTATTGTAACTGTAAGCTTCGCCAACCCTTGCATACAACAAACGTAAAAAATCATAAATTTCTGTAATGGTACCAACCGTACTGCGTGGATTTTTATTGGTCGTTTTTTGTTCGATGGAAATTACAGGTGAAAGTCCCGTTATCTTATCTACATCGGGCCTTTCCATATCACCAACAAATTGGCGTGCATAAGCAGAAAAACTTTCCATGTAGCGGCGCTGACCTTCATTATAAATAGTATCAAATGCGAGTGAAGATTTTCCACTACCGCTGACACCCGTAAATACAACCAGCTTATTTTTCGGAACCTTGATATCTATATTTTTAAGGTTGTGCTCCCTTGCACCAAATACCTCAATAAAATCGTTTGAATTTGTTTGCTCTGCAGGAGCCTTTTTTACTTTCGCCATTATGTTTTCCTCTGCTATAAAGATACGAAAAAAATATGCCGGGTTGGATATCACAATTAAGCAAAACATTTAATTTATATTTACGCATGGCAATTATCAGATCGCTACTCATTTTCATTTTAGCCGGCCTCTGCGAAATTGGCGGCGGCTACCTTATATGGCAATGGCTAAAAAACGATAAGCCTTTATGGTATGGCATTATGGGTGGAATTATCCTTGCCGCATATGGAATAGTGGCAACCTGGCAAACGGCCGGCTTCGGCAGGGTGTATGCAACCTATGGAGGTATTTTTATTGTTTTAGCTTTATTATGGGCATGGAAAGTAGATAATTTTAAGCCCGATAAATATGATATTATTGGTGCAGTAATTGCTTTGATCGGCGCTTGTATTATCATTTATATGCCGAGAAAATAATTTAGATCGGAATAATATTCTGCGATCTGTTCAATTTGATTTTTTCCGGAACCGAATCTAAAATAGCATCCTTCAAAAGTTCTACCAAACGCTTCTTTACAAAATCACGGTGTATCACCATACTCACTTCTCGCATGGGTACCGGCTTTTTAAAATGACGGATCAACTGTAGTTGTTTTGTGGAAAGATCCAAGGTGGCTAATTCAGGTAAAATAGTGATGCCGTCATTTTGTTCTACCATTCGCCGTAAGGTTTCAAGACTACCGGCTTCGTAATCAAAATGGGCGCCTTCTATACTGGCTTTTTTCAATTCACAGAGATTGATTATTTGTGAACGGAAGCAGTGTCCCTCTTCCAGCAGCCATAATTTATTGGGATCAATATCCTGCGGCAGCATATACGTTTTTTGATATGCCTTGTCTTTTTTTGATACATAGGCCATCATTTCTTCATAAAACAATGGTTGTTCTTTAATGCCGGGCTCATCAAGCGGCGTGACTAAAATACCCGTATCGATCCTTCCTTCACGCAAACGTTCAATAATTATTTCAGTGGTCAATTCGCTTACTACCAGTTTTACCAGCGGGTATTTTTTAATAAATTTCTGAATTAATAATGGTAACAGATACGGTGCCAGTGTTGGAATGATGCCTACACGTAATATCCCGGTAACAACACCTTTTTTCTGTTGCACTATTTCATCGATCATTTCTTTTTCGGCTATTATCTTTCTTGCCTGCTCTATTATTGCTGTACCCGCTTCGGTAGGAACCACCGGTTGTTTGCTGCGATCGAATATTTTTAGTCCGAGTTCTTCTTCCAGCTTTTGTATTTGCATGCTTAGCGTGGGTTGTGTTACAAAACATTTTTCAGCGGCTTTGGCAAAATGCCGATTGGCATCTACTGCTATTATGTACTCTAGCTGAACGAAGGTCATGATATAGATTTTGTCTATGAAGTTATTAAAAATATCAATCAAATTTATCGATAATAAGTGACATATTCGCATTGTTCAATAGTAGCAGGATGATGAAATGTGCGACGCCTGTAAAGCTGCATTATTGCACAATGCTTGTTTCAAAAAATAAAAAATTAAATAACCCAATATGAGCGACGAAAAAAAATTAACCACCGCATCCGGTATTCCTTATTATTATAATGAAGATACCCAGAGCGTAGGGCCGCGCGGGCCGCTGTTGTTACAGGATTTTATCTTGCATGAAAAAATGGCGCACTTTAACCGGGAACGTATTCCTGAAAGAGTGGTACACGCAAAAGGCTCGGGTGCTTTTGGAACATTTACGGTTACGCATGATATCACCAAATACACTAAAGCGAAATTATTTAATACAATAGGCAAGCAAACCAAAATGCTATTGCGTTTTTCTACTGTTGGTGGTGAAAAAGGAAGTGCTGATACGGAACGTGACCCACGTGGTTTTGCATTAAAATTTTATACTGAAGATGGAAATTGGGATCTTGTGGGTAACAATACACCGATCTTTTTTATCAAAGACCCGAAAAAATTCAGTGATTTTATCCATACACAAAAAAGGGATCCTTACACCAATTGCAAAAGCCCGACAATGATGTGGGACTTCTGGAGCCTGAATCCTGAAAGTCTGCACCAGGTACTATTTTTAATGAGCGATCGCGGAACACCTTATGGGTACCGTTATATGAATGGTTACGGAAGTCATACTTTTAGTTTTATCAATGCAGCCAACGAAAGGCATTGGGTTAAGTTTCATTTTAAGACTGCACAAGGAATTAAAAACTTTACCAATGATGAAGCGGGACACATGAAAAGTGTGGACATGGATTTTTCACAAAGAGATCTATTAGAAGCGATCGACAAAAGTGAATTTCCAAAATGGAACGTAAAGATCCAGGTAATGACAGAAGCAGAAGCAAAAACATACAAATGGAATCCGTTTGACCTGACAAAAGTTTGGAGCCATAAAGATTTTCCTTTGATCGATGTGGGTGTGGTTGAGTTAAACGAAAACCCTAAAAATTATTTTGCAAGTATTGAGCAGGCTGCTTTTGCACCGGCACATGTTGTAGATGGTATTAGTTATTCGCCCGATAAAATGTTGCAGGGCCGTTTGCTTTCTTATCCTGACGCGCATAGGTATAGATTGGGTGGCAACTATGAACAGATCCCTGTTAACCGTTGTCCGTACATGACCAATAATTACGAACGTGATGGTGCTATGAGAGTAGATGATAATGGTGGTAGCAACCCTAATTATTTTCCTAATAGTTTTGATAATATCGTTCCGGATGAAGCTTACAAACAACCTTCCTGGGAATTAGATACCGTTGTGGCAGATTGGTACAGCAGAAATGGCGAAGGTGAAAATGATCATTACACACAGCCGGGTATTTTTTATCGCGAAGTGTTAACGGCAGAAGGCAAAGTTAATTTGGTAAAAAATATTGTTGGCGCTATGAGCGGTATTAGCGGACCAAAAAAAGACGAGATCGTAAATAGGCAGTTATGTCATTTTTTTAGAGCTGATATCAGTTTGGGAATGGGAATAGCCCAGGGCCTCGGTTTAGATATGGCTTCATTACAAAAGCAAATGCCAACCAATGGTAGTGGTCATACGCCTGCAGACAGTGGCAATAAAGAGATATTTGTTTAGGAGTTAGGTTAATTGATAAATAAAGATCCGGCGATTCATTTCTGCCGGATTTTTTATTCTGTTAATGTCACAATTTTTTTCGTGACTTTTAAAGTGTAGATAACGCTTTCCTTTAAAGCATAGTTGGCGGTATCATGACTCACAGGAAAATTATAGCAGACAGGGTAATCATATTCTTTTACGATATCATTGATCACTTCATACACGGTTTTACCAAACGGGCGCTCCGTGTCTTTCATTTCTGTAAAGCCGCCAACGATCAAACCTTTAAGATGATCTAGTTTTCCGCTGCGTTTTAATTGGTAGAACATTCTGTCAACTCCGTAAATGTATTCAGCAATATCTTCAACAAATAATATTTTATTTTTTGTGTTGATATCTGATGGCGTGCCGATAACATTTACTAGCAATGATAAATTCCCTCCGATCAATTCTCCTGTTGCTGTTCCAATTTTATTTAACGGATCGATTGCGCAAGTGTATTTTGCTTTTTTACCGATCAATGCATTGTATAAGGATTCAACATATTCATTCTCTTTATTAAATGCGCCGGCCATCGGCGCGTGTAAAGAAGCCACTTTTATTTTACTGTTTAAGTGTGTATGCAAAACAGTGATATCGCTAAAACCGATGATCCATTTTGGCTTGCGTTTGAATTTTGTAAAATCGAGTTGATCAATAATTCTTCCAACGCCATAACCACCACGGCCACATAAAATAGCGTTGATACTCTCATCATCCAGCATTGCCTGGAATTCATATAATTTCTGTTCGTCTGTGCCGCTGAAATAATTATCCGAATTCCCTTCTACAGTTTTTCCCACCATTACATCAAAGCCCCATTGTTGCAGGGTTTTAATACAATTATCCGCTTTACCTTTCGCCATATAACCAGCAGGACAAGTAATACCGATCGTATCGCCTTTCTTTAAGTATGGTGGAATTTTTATCATGTTATTATCTTATTTCTGTTAAGCTTACAGCATTATTAGTCACTGTCAGTTGATGTTGTACTGTATACTTCAATGCAAAATTATCTTTTTGATGTCCTACAGGGAAATCGAAACAAACGGGATAATTATATTCTTTTACTTTTTCTAAAACGATGGCTTCGATCGTTCTTCCAAATTCTTCACCCGGATCATCAGGTTTTAATTTAAATCCGCCGATGATCAATCCCTTCAGCTGAGCCAATTTTCCTGTACGTTTTAAGTTCCAAAACATTCTGTCTACGCTATATAGATACTCATCTTTATCTTCTACAAATAATATTTTCCCTTTGGTGATGAGATCGCTCTTTGTACCCGCAAGTGTTTCAATTGTATTTAAATTTCCGCCAACCAATGCGCCTTCTCCATAACCTGTTTTATTATTTATGTTAGGTACTGCTGTGTATTGCATCTTTTCTCCCAGCAAACATCTGCGGATAGATTCTATTGTTTCGATTTGAATAGGTTCGGCCTTTTTCCAATCATCCGGAAAACTATTGCACATTTTTGAATGCAAAGAAGCAATACCGTAATTACGATTAAGGTGTGCATGCAAAACTGTTACATCACTAAAGCCGATGATCCATTTAGGGTTTGATGCAAATTTTTTAAAATCAAGTCCGTCAATAATTCTTACTGTTCCATAACCACCGCGCGCACTCATGATCGCTTTGATCGATGGGTCGTCCATCATTTGTTGCAGGTCTTGTGTTCTTTGTGCGTCTGTTCCACCAAAACTAAAATCTTTTTCACCGATGGTATTGCCCAGTTTTATTTGAAAACCCCATTCCTTCATTTTGCTAATAGCAGGCTGAATATCCGCCAGAGAAATAAAACCTGCCATGCAACAAATACCGATCGTATCGCCCTTTTGCAAATAAGGTGGGACAATAGCAGCAAAATCAGGGTCGATAAAACGCTGCCCTGTAGCCATTGCAGATAATGTAGCGCCTAAAGGAACAATAGCAGAAAGGAAATCTTTGCGTTTCATAGGCTCAATTTACAGAAATTTCGGTATTGACAATTGATTAGGTATTTTTGCGGGCCTATTAAATTGTCTGAATTGGGATTTATGAGATTAAGGGATTTTTGGATGAGCGATTTTTGAATCCTAATAATCCAAAAATCTGGCGAATCCCAATTCAGACAAAAAATTCGAAATAAACAATGAACGATCCAAAAAGATATTTAATTACTTCTGCATTGCCTTACGCCAACGGCTTAAAGCATATTGGCCATCTGGCCGGTGCTTACTTGCCTGCGGATATCTATGTACGTTATTTACGTGCGCAGAAAAGAGATGTGGTATGGGTTTGTGGAAGTGATGAGCATGGTGCTGCAATTACAATACAGGCCATGAAGGAAAAAACTACGCCAAGAGCTATTGTTGATAAATACCATGAGATACTAAAAAGCAATATGGCTGACCTGGGTATCTCTTTCGATATCTACCACAGAACTACTTCGCCGATCCATCATGAAACAGCGCAGGAATTTTTTACTGCACTCAATGATAAAGGGGATCTTGAAACAAAAGATTCAGAACAATATTTTGATGCGGAAGCCAATACTTTTTTGGCGGATAGATATATTGTAGGCACTTGCCCGGTTTGTGCTAACCCAAATGCTTACGGTGATCAGTGTGAAAATTGCGGCACTTCATTGAGCCCGGAACAATTGATCAATCCAAGAAGTACGTTAAGCGGCAATGCGCCAATTAAAAAACCAACCAAACACTGGTACTTACCATTAGATAAATACGAAGATTTTTTACGCAAGTGGATATTGGAAGAACATAAAGAAGATTGGAAAGCAAATGTGTTAGGTCAGTGTAAAAGCTGGCTGGATGCAGGGTTACAGCCAAGAGCTGTAACGCGTGACCTTGACTGGGGCGTTTCCTTACCTGCAAATGTTGAAGGTGGTAAAGGAAAAGTATTATACGTTTGGTTCGATGCGCCGATCGGTTATATCAGTGCAACGAAACAATGGGCGCTTGATAATAAAAAAGACTGGAAACCTTACTGGCAGGATAAAGACACTAAGCTTGTACATTTTATTGGGAAGGATAATATCGTTTTTCATTGCATTATTTTTCCTGTGATGTTGAAAATGTATGGTGATATTTTACCGGAAAATGTACCCAGCAACGAGTTCATGAATTTGGAAGGAGATAAAATGAGCACAAGCCGCGGCTGGAGCATTGAGATGGAAGATTATATCAATGATTTTGTGAAGAAAGAAAATGGTGGCGATATGATGGTAGATGCATTGCGCTACTATTTAACTGCGATCGCACCGGAAACAAAAGACAGTGAATTTACCTGGAAAGGTTTTCAGGATGCCGTGAATGGTGAACTGGTGGCGATCTTCGGAAATTTTGTTAACCGTGCTTTTGTCATGATGCATAAATTATGCAACAGTAAAGTACCTCCTTTACACGCTGATATTATAGATGAGGCAGACAAAAAATTATTTGAAGATATTATTACCGCAAAAGCAAAAATCCAATCGCTGATCGAAGGTTATAAATTCAGGGATGCGCAAAATGAAGTAATTGATCTGGCAAGAAAAGGAAATAAATATTTGCAGGATAAACAACCTTGGATCGTTGCAAAAACAATTGGCGAAAACGGACAACCAACACCGGAAGCGCAAAAATCAATTGATAATTGTTTGCATGTTTGCTTGCAATTGACGGCTAACCTGGCTATATTCATCAATCCATTTTTACCATTTGCGGCTAAGAAAATGAGTTACATGATGAAGACGGTAGATAAAATGCTGGAATGGGAAAACGGTGGCAAGCCTAAATTATTAAGCGTTGGCTATTCATTGAGAGAACCGCAGTTGTTGTTTAGAAAGATCGAGGATACGGAAGTAGCAGAGCAAGTAGAAAAACTAAAAGAAAAAAGCAAAAAATTAAAAATGGAAGCAAAAGAAGAGCAAAAAAAAGAAGAAGCAAAAATGATAAAAGGTGAGATCCAGTTTGATGATTTTGCAAAGATCGATCTAAAAATAGCGACCATCCTTGCTGCCGAAAAAGTAGAGAAAGCTGATAAGCTCTTAAAACTGGAAGTTGACCTTGGCTTCGAAAAAAGAACCATCGTTAGCGGAATAGCCATGCATTTTAAACCGGAAGAATTGATCGGTAAACAAGTGGTAGTAGTTGCCAATCTTGCACCTCGCAAAATGAGGGGCATCGAAAGCAACGGTATGATATTACTTGCTGAAGATGTAGATGGTAAATTACATTTTGTAAGTCCGGAGAATGTTATTCCATCCGGGTCAGGCGTTAGCTAACAGTCCAAATATTTAAATTATAAAAGCCGCATAAATCATGCGGCTTTTTCGTTCCTACAACAAAACAAATAATCAATTATTTAATACTACAATTTGTTCGCAATTATATTGGAATAAACTAACTTAGAGTACGAATAGTTGTTTAACTAACTAAATTTGCTATATGTCAAAAAGAATCATTAAAAAGGTCGCTATACTCGGTAGCGGTGTAATGGGAAGTCGTATTGCCTGCCACTTTGCGGGTATTGGTTTACAAGTATTATTATTAGACATTGCCCCGAAAGAATTGAATGATGCAGAGAAAGCAAAAAATACTGCACTGGATAATCCGGCAGTAAAGAACAGAATTGTGAATGACGCACTAACGTCAACGCTTAAAAGCAATCCTTCTCCCGTTTATACAGCAGATGTTATCAAAAGAATATCGACAGGCAATTTTACCGATAACATGAAAGATATAGCCAACTACGATTGGATCATTGAAGTAGTGGTAGAAAGATTAGATATTAAACAGGCAGTTTTTACTGAAGTTGAAAAATACCGCAAACCCGGCACTCTGATCACTTCTAATACATCCGGTATTCCCATTCATTTAATGGCAGAAGGCAGAAGCGATGATTTTAAAAAACATTTCTGTGGCACTCACTTTTTTAACCCCCCAAGATATTTACGCTTATTAGAAATTATTCCTACACCATTTACAGATCCAGAAGTGGTGGACTTTTTGCTGCATTACGGAGATCTGTATCTTGGAAAGACAACAGTATTGGCAAAAGACACACCCGCATTTATCGCCAACCGTATTGGTGTATTCGGGATCATGGCTATTATGAATGCCATGGAAAAATTGCAATTGAATATAGATGATATTGAAGCATTGACCGGACCAATTATCGGCAGGCCAAAATCTGCTACATTCAGAACAGCTGATGTAGTGGGTATCGACACTTTAGTAAAAGTAGCAAAGGGTGTGTATGATAATTGTCCGAAAGACGAAGCGAAAGAACAATTCGTTATCCCTGCATGGCTGGATAAAATGATCGCTAATAATTGGCTGGGAGATAAAACCGGACAAGGATTTTTCAAAAAGACAAAAAATGCGAAAGGCGAAAAAGAAATTTTGACATTGAATTTGCAGACATTAGAATATGGTGCCAGACAAAAACCAAAATTCGCCACCATAGAAGCAGCTAAACCAGTTGACGATCTAAAATCAAGATTAAAAGTATTGGCAGCCGGACAAGATAAAGCTGGTGAATTCTATCGTCAGTTTCATTATGGTTTATTTTCTTATATCTCTTTCCGCATTCCTGAAATAAGCGATGAATTATATAGAATAGATGATGGCATGATGGCAGGCTTTGGCTGGGAGATCGGTGCATTCGAAAGCTGGGATGCATTAGGCGTTGCTAAAACGATAGATGCTATGAAAGCTGCAGGTTTTAAAGTTGCTACCTGGGTAAAAGACATGATAAAAAGCGGCGCCACGTCTTTCTATAAAGTAGAAAATGGCAAACGCTTGTATTATGATATTCCATCAAAAGCATACAAAGCAATACCGGGTGGTGAAGCATTTATTGTGATGAAAAATTTCGAATCACAAACCGTTTGGAAAAATGCTGCTTGTCGTGCTTATCATTTAGGAGATGATGTATTGGGATTGGAGTGGTACACAAAAATGGGCAGCATCGGTGGCGAAGTATTGGAAGGTATTCAAAAGTCCATCGGGTTAGCAGAAGAAAAATACAAGGGATTAGTGATCGCCAACGAAGGAACTAATTTTAGTGCGGGTGCCAATATCGGTATGATATTTATGTTAGCGGTTGAACAGGATTATGATGAGATCGATATGGCGATCAGGCAATTTCAAAATACTATGATGCGCGTTCGTTATTCTGGCATACCCGTTGTAGTAGCGCCACACGGCCTGGCGTTGGGCGGTGCCTGCGAAATGAGCTTACATGCAGATAAAGTAATTCCCGCTGCAGAAACATATACGGGTTTGGTTGAAGTCGGCATTGGTGTAATTCCTGGCGGCGGTGGCACAAAAGAATTTGTATTAAGAGCTACGGATGAAATGCATCATGGAGAAGTGGATACACTTACGTTACAAAATCGTTTTTTAACTATCGCGACCGCGAAAGTGGGTACATCTGCTTATGATGCCTTTGACCTGGGTATTTACAGAAAAGGAAGAGATATTGTAAGCATCAACCAGGGAAGAAGAATTGCTGAGGCAAAAGAAGCTGTTATTTCATTATACAATGATGGTTACGTAATGCCTGTTCAACGCACTGATATCAGAGCCCTTGGAAGATCGGCGCTCGGTGTAATGTATGCGGGTATCAACGGCATGTGGCGCGGCAACTATGCAACCGATCATGATGTGGTTGTTGCAAAAAAACTAGCATACGTAATGTGCGGAGGAGATCTCACTGAACCATCTTTGGTAAGTGAACAATATTTATTAGATCTGGAAAGACAAGCTTTCTTAAGTTTGTGTGGTGAAAAGAAAACGCTGGAAAGAATACAAAGTATTTTAAAAAGCGGTAAACCTTTAAGAAATTAATTGGTCATAATAATAAAAGTCTTATGCAAATAAAAATGAAGCCGTTTTTTTTCTTTATAGCAATGATTAGCTTTATTTCATTTTCATCATTCATTAAACGGGCAACAATTCAGAAAAATGTTGTTGTTATGACATCTTCGGATTCTACACCAATACCAACGCAGCAATACAGACTTGACAGCACCTGGGTAGGTGGCGGATATGGATGGACACATCATACGTATCATTGGAAATCGGCTCATTGGGAAGTTAAACGCGTAAAAGTTGTAGCGACAACTACTACCGGGATAAGTATAGATTCAACCAATACAACACAAGCAACAGCACCCATAAAATCTGATTCGACAGCTACAGTAGTAGCGCCAAAACCATCAAGGGTTTGGGTCAAGGGTAAAAAGGTTTGGGTATCTCATAGTTATCAATGGATACCGGGCCATTGGGAAGCCGGGCCGCCTGTTAAATAATAGTCCAAACTGTTTTTTGTGGGATGCTATATGTGCAGGATCCTTATTTTTTATTGAGTGATTTTATTGCTGCCTCAATTGTTGGATATAAAAAAGAAAATCCTGTCTTTTGTAGTTTCTCGCAACTTACCGTAGCACTTTTTAACACTTCAACACTTCTATCTCCCAGCATCAATCGTAAAATAAATCCCGGAACATACATTGGAATAAAAAAATTACCACGCATTTCTTTTGCCAATGTCAACGTTAATGCTTTATTAGTAGTAGGTATCGGTGCTACAGCATTGTAAGCACCGCTTAATTGTTCATTCTCTATGCCTGCAATAAATAACCGGCACAAATCATCAATATGTATCCAGCTAATCACCTGCTCTCCGTTTCCTAAAATGCTTGCAATACCAAATCGCAATGGCTTTCTAAATTCTGCGAAAGCGCCGCCGTCACTGCTCAATACAATTCCGGAACGAAATATAACCAAACGCTTGCGCAACTGTCCAACAGGCTGTATGCTTTCTTCCCAGAGCCTGCAGGTTTCTCCCAAAAAATTATTATCGGAAGCATCCGATTCTGTAAATGGTTGTACGGGATCTTTATCTGCTCCGTACCATCCAATGGCAGAAATGCTTATTACAGCTTTTACTTTATTTGTATTTTTTTGTAATGCATCAATGATCAGTAAGCTGCTTTGGGTACGACTATCCTGTATCTCTTTTTTGTATGCTTCCGTCCATTTTCTGTTGACCACTCCTGCTCCTGCCAAGTGTATAATATAATCGGCTTTTTGTATAGCAGCAATATCAAAGCTTTGCCTGTCTATATCCCATTGGGCATAACTTATTCTATTTTTTGATAATGAATTATCGGCAGGTAATTTTCGGGTAAGAATGATCAGTTCATAGCCTTTTGCCTGTAGCTTCTTTGCTAGCATTGTGCCAACCAACCCCGTACCGCCGGTAATTAAAACTGTCTGCATAATATTTTGTATTAACTACAAGTTATAAAAATGGTTGCAATTAAAAGTGTATTTTTAAGTGACAAAATTGCTACTTATGATACGTCGTTTTTGTACCGCCGTTTTATTGTTTTGTCTGCCCGTATTTTCTTTTTCTCAAATTGTTACGTATTCAGAACCACTAAAAGGCGATAGCAGGGATCTTGATTTTGAAATAATGGGCAAGGTAAATGGTAATTTACTTGTGTTTAAGAATACACGTTCCGACTACGCCATTACTGCATACGATAACCAGATGAAGATCAAAGAAACAGTAGCCCTCGGTTTTTTACCTGATAAAACATTCAACGTAAATTTCATCACCTACCCCGATTTTATTTATCTCATCTATCAATATCAAAAAAAGAAAATAGTGTATTGCGCTGCAATAAAAATAGATGCTGATGCAAAAGTATTGACACAGCCTGTTACGATAGATTCTACAGATATCGGAAACCGGGATAATAAAATATATACGGCCATCAACAGCGAAGACAAGCAGAAAATAATGATCGTAAAAATGCAAAAACAAAGCTCAAAATTAAACCTTGCTACTGTTCTTTTAGATAATACATTACAATCGATCAAAAGATCGTTTCAGGATTTTACTTATAACGATAACAAAAATGTTTTCGATAATTTTTTAGTAGACAATGATGGCGATCTTGTTTTTACTATTTCTTCAAAATTGTCAAACAGGGAGTATTTTAATCAATTAGCCCTTGTTACAAAATCTGCACTTGCCGATACTTTTTCTACCAAAAATATTGATCTCAAAGAAAAATATACCGATGATATTATTGCAAAGATTGATAATGTCAATAAACATTATATACTGACCACATTTTTTTATACAGAAAAGCGGGGCAACGCACAAGGTATTTATGCCGCCACTTATAATAAACAAAATGACAGCACCATTTCAAGTTCGATATCATTCGGAGATTCTGTTCGGCTGGCTGTAAAAAAAGGGGGAAATAAAAAAGAAGCTTTTAATGATTTCGCCATTAAGAATATGATCATTAAAAAAGATGGCGGTTATATATTGATGGCAGAAGATTATTATGTACAGCAATCAAACGGCAATGGTTATAATCACCTCAATCGCTGGGATTATTTTTACAACTCGTTATCTATGTCTCCATTTGGTTATAACCCTTATTATTATAATCCGTACAATCCCTATGGTTTTAATAATATGCAAACAACAAGCTACTATTATAAAAACATATTTGTAGTAAGCATTGATAAATTCGGAAATCCAGAGTGGAATAATGTGCTATATAAAGATCAGGAAGATGACATCAGCGACAATGCCTTATCCTATGCTACCTTTACTACCGGAGGAGAAATACATCTATTGTTCAACGAATTGATAAAAAGAAAACAGGTGATCATCGACAACAGCCTCACAGCAAATGGCGAGATAAATATCAATGCCAATTTAAACGGATTGAATAAGGATTACGAATTTTTGCCTAGGTTTGGCAAGCAGGTTGGTGCAAAACAATTCATTATCCCATGCACTTACCGTAACTCGATTTGCTTTGCAAAGATAGATTACTAAAAGAAGGATTTTTTAAAGCAATAATAATTGGGCATTTTTGTAATTATTAAACACTCATTACATCACTGTGACAGGTACATTCAAGGCAAATAATCCTTTTAATCCTTTTTTACTGTTAGTATACGGGATACTGCTGAAGCTTTCTATGTTTCTGTACCCCGTTATTCCGCAAACGCAGCAAACGGATGGCTTTCTCTTTAAAATCTTATTGTCGCAGTTATCAGGTATCGGACAAGCCTTTCCGTTGATTTATCCGATCATCACTTTTAGTCTGCTATACACACAGTCTATCTCTTTTAATAAACTGGTGAACGACCTGCGGTTAATGCCCAAACCGAACTACTTAACGGCTATGAGTTATTTGCTCATTACTTCCTTATTTAAAGAATGGAACGTACTATCAGCGCCTTTGATCATCAATACTATTTTAATATGGGTATGGGCACGTATGAGTGGATTATACAATAACCCCAATCCAAAAACATCTTTATTTAATATTGGAATAGGTATTGGCATTTCTACCTTTTTTTATTTTCCTTCGCTCACTTTTACAGCGTTGATCATATTTGGCTTATTGGTTACCGGCCGTTTTAAAGTATCGGATTGGCTGATCGCCGCTTTGGGCATTTTAACGCCTTATTATTTTCTATTATCCTGGGCATTTTTAACGGACAGGCTGAAGAAATATAAGTTTCCGGGCATTAGTATCAGTTTTCCTCATTTTAACCAGTCGGATTGGGCCGTGGCAGCCATTATCATTGTTTTATTTGCCGCCGCCGTTGGTGTTATCTACATACGAAGAAATTTTATGCGCCAACTGATACAATCCCGCAAAAGCTGGAACTTGGTCTTTATTTACTGTGTAGTAGCGGTTTCCATTCCGTTCATTAATGCAACACATACTTTCGAATACTGGATATTATGCGCCGTGCCGCTATCGGCATTTATCGGCGCAGCTTTCCTTTATCCCAGTAGAAACTGGTTTCCGGCAATGTTACATTGGTTGATGGTAGCTTTTGTCATCGCTTTCAGCTACTTCGTTCGATAAATTGAACAGGGATTTGTACCTTTGCAATAACCATTTTGTTATTCACTGCAACGGCATTGCAAGTTTGAACAAAGAAATACATTACAAATAAAATCATACAAATACCATGAAGTTTGGCGTTGTAGTTTTCCCTGGCTCTAATTGCGATAGAGACATGATAGAATCTCTAAAAGTTGACCTTAAACAGGAAGTAATTGAGCTTTGGCACAAAGACAAAGATCTAAGCACCTTCACTACCGACGACTGCATCGTCATTCCGGGCGGTTTTAGTTACGGCGATTACCTGCGTTGCGGTGCCATAGCAAAGTTTAGTCCGATGATGCAAAGTGTAGTGGAATTTGCCAACAAAGATGGTAAAGTATTAGGTGTGTGTAATGGTTTTCAAATATTGTGTGAGGCCGGTCTATTGCCAGGCGCATTATTACGCAATGCACACCAACAATTTGCCTGTAAAAATGTATTTATAAAGGAAGCCGCTTCCGAAGGCGGACAACCCCTAAAAATTCCGATCGCTCACGGTGAAGGAAGATATTTTGCTGATGATAAAACATTGGAACAATTGGAAATGCATCGCCAGATAATTTATCGCTATTGCGATGAACAGGGAAATGTAACGCCTGCCAGTAATCCTAACGGCGCCATTCACAACATCGCAGGTATTTGTAATAAAGCAAGAAATGTATATGGCATGATGCCACACCCTGAGAGAGCCAGCAATGAATCGCTGGGCAATAAAGACGGACTAAAAGTATTTGAACACTTGTTTCAAATATGTTAAAACCAACTGAATTCGCAATACCTGAAAACCAATAAGGACAAGCATCCGTAACTTTATCAAACAAAACTGACAATGAAGAAAATAATTGTAGTCTTTCTATTGGTATGCGCCTTTGGTGTTGTTAAAGCACAATTCAGTTTAACCAACACAGCGGTAACTACAACACAGGCCGTAACATGGACATTCTCAGCAAAAAAGATAGCGGAGAAAACTTACGAGTTACACATGACCGCAACCATTATTCCCGGTTATCATTTATATGCACAGGTTAACAATGCCGAAGGACCGGTGCCTACAACATTTACTTTTGTAAAAAACCCCCTGCTTGATTTTATGGGCAAAGTAAAAGAAGTAGGAACACTCATTTCAAAGCTTGAACCTGTCTGGGGTTTTAAAGTAAATTACTTTGAAAATAAAGTAGATTTTGTACAGATAGTAAGATCAAAAGTTACAGCTCCCGCAGAAGCAAAAGGAGTTGTGAATTTTATGGTTTGCAACGATAAAAGATGTTTGCCGCCAAAGGATGTTAATTTTGATATCAAGCTAGGCAGCAACTAATTTAATTGATTAAAGTCCTGCCAAACAGGGCTTTTTTATTACCCAAACTTTACGCAGCTCATGAAATATTTCTACTCTTTTATAATATTCATTCTTTTAACGGCAACACAATTTGCAATAGCGCAGACTGCAAAACCGGTATGGAAATTTTCTTCTTCAAAAGATAAATCTGGGAATATAGTCCTGGTGATCGAAGCAACAATTCCTAATGGCACAATCATCTATTCGAATACTAATCCAACCAATAATTTAGACTTACCCTTAACAACCTTTGATTTCGATAGTAGCATTGCCGACAAAATAGGCATTGTTTCAACAAGCGAAAAAGGTGAATTAAAAAAGAAAGATACACAGCTAAATGCCGAAGTAAATTATTTCGAAAAGACATTGGACATTGATCTCACGCTACAAATAAAAGGCAACCTACCCTACATTAAGGGACATGTAAATTACATGGCTTTTGATGGCAAAGAATTTATCGGGCCGGAACCGGAAGAATTCTATCTAACCAAACAACCTGATGGAACATATGCTGGCGGAGAGTTTCAGCTTACAAAAGCAAAAGAGAATGCATTGTTATTATCATCAATAGATTTAAATCATCCCGTTAATGATTGTGGTACAACTGCAACACCAAGCGGATTGTTGACCATATTTATTTTAGGTTTTCTAGGAGGGTTGATAGCTTTAATAACACCCTGTGTTTTCCCGATGATACCACTGACCGTTTCTTTCTTTACAAAAAAAACGGCCGATAAATCTAAAGGTATTCGTGATGCTATTTTGTATGGCTTATTTATTTTCCTGATCTATGTATCGTTGAGCATTCCCTTTCACATCGCGGGACATTTTAATAAAGAGATCTATAATAATATCTCTACTAATATTTATCTCAATCTTATATTCTTTGCAATATTTGTAGTGTTTGCTATTTCATTTTTTGGCTATTTCGAAATCGTGTTGCCGGCTAGCGTAGTAAATAAAACAGATGCAAAAAGCAGCAAAAGTTTTATTGGAATATTTTTTATGGCACTCACATTGGCCATTGTTTCTTTTTCTTGTACCGGGCCAATATTAGGTTCTCTATTAGCCAGCACGGCATCGGGTGGAGAGTGGCCATTAACTGCAGGGTTAGCGGGTTTCGGACTTGCATTGGGTTTCCCATTTGCATTGTTTGCGATGTTCCCGCAATTTCTTTCTTCCTTACCAAAATCAGGCGGATGGCTGGATACAGTAAAAGTTGTACTGGGTTTTATTGAACTTGGGTTAGCGATCAAATTCTTTTCCAATGCAGACCTGGTAGCACATTGGGGCATCTTAAAAAGAGAAATATTTTTTGCGATTTGGATCGCGATTGGCTTGTTGACATTTGCTTATTTAATGGGCTGGTTCAGTTTTAAAAAACAATATACCAAACCAACGATCGGTGTCGGACGAAAAATAGTTGCCGTTACATTTTTAGCATTTGCCTTGTATTTGATACCCGGAGTAACCAATACAAAATATGCCCGTTTAAGTTTAGTAAGTGGTTTCCCTCCATCTACTTGTTACAGTATTTATGCGCAACCGGTAAATTGTAACGAACCATTAAAGGATTATTTCGAAGCGGTAAAATTGGCCAAAGAAGAAAACAAACCGATCATGATAGATTTTACCGGCTATGCCTGTGTAAACTGCAGAAAAATGGAAGAAAATGTTTGGCCCGATGAAAAAGTAAAAGAGTTAATGGATAAATACGTACTCGTTTCTTTGTACGTAGATGATAGAAAAGCATTACCAGTTGATCAGCAGATCTTATACACCACAAAAGACGGTACGCAAAAAAAGATATTGACCGTGGGCGATAAATGGGCCACTTTTGAATCAGAAAATTTCATTGTTGTATCGCAACCCTATTATGTATTACTTTCTCCTGATGGAAAATTATTAAATAATCCTGTTGGTTATACGCCAGACCCTGTTGATTATGCTTCCTGGCTTGAATGCGGATTGGATGCTTTTAAAAAGTAAGTAATAGTTTATAATTACTTCTTGTTTTCTAAAAATGGATATCAGATCAAAATAAGAGAAATTTTTATTCGCTTAAACTTAAAGCAAAATCACCCATTGCGATCCGACAAGGTCAGAATCCCAATGGGTGAAGTAAGTTTTAGCAAGCTTTTTAAAGTAGATTTTATCTTATAGTGCGATTTGTTTTTCAGTCATCATTCTGCGTAAGTTAATTAATCCGTAACGCATACGGCCCAATGCTGTATTAATATTGCATTTAGTTAACTCAGCAATTTCTTTAAAGCTTAGATCAGCATAATGACGTAAGATGATCACTTCTCTCTGATCTTCAGGAAGCATGTCGATCATTTGTCTTACTTTATCATTTGTCTGGTTTTGCATCATTTTACCTTCTGCATTGGCATCGGAAAAGTTAAGCACTTCAAAAATGTCATGATCTTCGCTGGTCTTAATAGTTGGAATGCGTTTTACCTTCCTGAAATGATCTACACATAAATTGTGGGCGATACGCAGCGTCCAGGGTAAAAATTTCCCTTCATTTGTGTAGCGGCCGGCTTTTAATGTGTCATTTACTCTAATAAAGACGTCCTGAAAGAGATCCTCGGCAAGGTATTTGTCCTTAACCAGTAAATAAATAGACGTGTAAATTCGATCCTTGTAACGATTTACAAGTGTTGAGATGGCATCAAAATCACCTTCCATGTAAAGGTGTACCAACTGCTGGTCTGTGTAATTAGTTAGGCATTTCATAAGCTTAAATTTTTTAGTTTAGTACTGTTTGTTACAGAATCTAAAAGAAAAAACATAACGTGCAGAGGTCTAATTTAGATATAGGCGTTAGCTTTTTGGTTTAGGTTAATCTTCTTAATGAAAGTTACTTATTATTTTCAATAATCCAAATTTTTTTAACAGTTTTTTTTCAATGTTTGAACAATATTTATTTATTCGCCAAAGCAACCTTTTCAATAGCATTATTAATCGGCCGGTTTTGGTTAAATTTGTAGTACTACTATAATGAAGGAAAAAACAGTTAAAAAATCAAGCCCGGCCACCCCAGCAAAACCTGTTGATGGCATATATATAAAGGGCGCCAAAGTACATAACCTGAAGAATGTGACCGTTACCATTCCACGTAATAAGCTGGTAGTAGTGACCGGCGTTTCAGGTTCGGGCAAATCTTCTTTAACCATCGACACCCTGTTTGCAGAAGGGCAGCGCCGGTACGCAGAAAGTCTTAGTGCCTATGCCCGCCAGTTCATGCAACGCATGAACAAACCGGACGTAGATTATATAAAGGGCCTCTGCCCTGCTATTGCCATCGAGCAAAAAGTGATCACCCGCACTCCCAGAAGTACGGTAGGCAGTATGACGGAAATATATGATTATCTGCGCCTGTTATTTGCCCGCGCCGGCAAAACAATATCTCCTGTAAGCGGACGGGAAGTCAAAAAAGACGATGTAACCGATGTGGTGAAAGCAATAGAAGATCTAAAAGAAGGTGATAAAATTTTAATCGTTGTTCCTTTTAAACAACATGCCAACAGAGACGTTAAAGAAGAGTTGAACATCTTACTGCAAAAAGGCTTCTCCAGGGTATATATGCAAGGTGCTGAGATAGCAAGAATTGAAGATGTGTTGGAAACAAAAGAATTGCTCAAAAAAATTGAGGTCAAAAATTCAAAAGTAACAACCTATTTATTGATCGATAGATTAGTAGTAAAAAAATTTGATGAGGATGATAAACATCGCATCAGCGATTCTGTCAATACTGCTTTTTATGAAGGCGAAGGTGAAATGTTCCTCGAAATAAACGGCAGCAAATTATTGCACTTCAGTAATAAATTTGAATTGGACGGCATACAGTTCGAGGAACCAGTGCCTAATTTATTCTCTTTCAATAATCCTTATGGCGCCTGTCCTACTTGCGAAGGTTTTAGCCAGGTTTTAGGCATTGATGCAGACCTTGTCATCCCCAATAAACAACTAAGCGTTTATGAAGGCGCTATTGCTCCCTGGAAAGGTGAAAAACTAGGTTTATGGAAAGAGCGCTTTATCAAAGCAGCCAAGAATTTCGATTTCCCGATCCACAAACCGATCATCGATCTTACCAAAGAACAATATGCCGTGTTATGGGAAGGCAATAAACACGCCTATGGTATTGACGATTTTTTTAAAGAAGTAAATCAGAATTTATATAAAGTGCAGTACCGTGTTTTATTGAGCAGGTATAGGGGCCGAACACTTTGCCCAGATTGCAAAGGCTATCGCTTACGCAAAGAAGCATTATATGTGCAGGTTGTCGGCAAACATATCGGTGAGTTGTGCGAACTTCCTGTAAAAGATCTGCAGGTATGGTTCGATAAACTGAAACTAAGCGCCTACGATGAACAGCTGACCAAAAGGATCTTAATAGAAATTCACCACCGTATCAAAACATTGTTAGATGTTGGCCTGGGTTATCTTACTTTAAACAGGCTGGCCAATTCATTAAGCGGCGGAGAAAGTCAGCGCATACAATTAACACGCAGTCTTGGCAGCAACCTTACCAACTCATTATATATATTAGATGAGCCAAGCATTGGTTTACATAGCCGCGATACTGAACGCTTAATTAATGTATTGAAAGAATTGCGCGATCTGAATAATACCGTAGTTGTGGTAGAACATGATGAAATGATGATGAGAGAAGCTGATTACATCATTGACATGGGTCCGTTGGCGAGCCACCTCGGTGGTGAATTAGTAGCCGAAGGAAATTATGAGGAACTGATCGCTAACCCAAAAAGCCTGACGGGCAGATATTTAAAAGGCGAATTAAAAATTGAAGCGCCGCAAAAATTACGCAAATGGAACCGCAGCATTATTGTGGAAGGCGCCAGGCAAAATAATTTAAAAAATATCACGGTAGAATTTCCATTGAATGTTTTGTGCGTGGTAAGTGGTGTAAGCGGAAGCGGCAAAACAACTTTAATAAAACAAATTTTATATCCTGCCCTGCAGAAAATAAAAGGCGAAGTTGCCGATAAGGCCGGTATCTACAAAGACATAAAAGGAGACATTGATTCTATTGCACAAATAGAAATGGTAGATCAAAATCCGATCGGTAAATCTTCACGAAGCAATCCTGTTACCTATATCAAAGCGTATGATGAAATAAGAGAATTATTTAGCAGTCAGCCTTTGAGTAAAATGAGGGGTTTTTTACCGAAACATTTTTCTTTCAATGTAGATGGTGGAAGATGCGATGCCTGCAAAGGTGAAGGAGAACAAATTGTAGAAATGCAGTTTTTAGCAGACGTCCACCTGACCTGCGAGGTTTGCGGCGGCAAAAAATTCAAAGAAGAAGTATTAGAAGTTACCTACAAAACAAAAAATATTTACGAAATATTAGAGTTAAGCGTTGATGAAGCCATCACATTTTTTAAAGATGAAAAAGATGTGGCAAAAAAGATACAGCCGTTAACCGATGTGGGGCTGGGTTATATAAAACTCGGACAATCAAGTAATACATTATCCGGTGGCGAAGCGCAAAGAGTTAAGCTCGCCTCGTTTTTAGGAAAAGGAAAATCACAAGGAAATATTTTATTCATCTTTGATGAGCCAACAACAGGACTTCATTTTCATGATATAAAAAAACTACTGACTTCTTTTAATGCACTGATAGAACAAGGACATACGATTGTAGTAATAGAACATAATACAGATGTAATTAAAAGTGCCGATTGGGTTATTGACTTAGGACCGGACGCCGGCGACCTAGGTGGCAATTTAGTATTCGCAGGCAAACCTGCAGAGCTCAAAAAATGCAAAGAAAGTTACACGGGTAAATTCTTGTAAATAATAAATACCTTGGCCTCTTATGAAAAAAACAGTACTATTATTATTGGTTTGCCCGCTTTATTTTATTGGCTTAAGCCAGAACCGGCCGCTAGAGGTTGATATGTCAAGCCCTCAGCCTAGAATTAATGACCCGTTTGACATAACAATTTACTTCAACGATCTTGTAGATATTCGGGAGCTGGAAAATAAACTTTCGCAAAGTCTGGATAGTAATTCTATCAAAATAACCGATGATGATTATGCAAACTATGTCAACAGCTTTACATTTACAGTTACGCCAACAAAATTAGGCAAGGCTAAAATAGCTCCATTTGATTTTGACTATAATGGTAAAAAGCATACAAGCAATGAGATCAATTATGAAGTGATCGGCGAATTGCCAAAAACAGATAGTGGTGTATGGATCAGAAAAGTAAAAGCCAGTGATTCCAGTTTTTATATAATTGTGGAACAGCATTCACCGGCAACAACAAAAGCACAAACTTCTAATGCTTCGGGAGATAATATTATAACTAATTATACTATTGAAGATACAGGCGGAAAAGCTATTGCATTTAGCACTCTGTGTAGCGCAGGTGATCCATCGTTTGCTATTACTGTAGGCCCCAGCCGTACTGATTATAGAAGTTATTCTGTGCCAGGCAATGATGATGTGCAATACAGAAATAGTATTTGTTATGCCTTATTCCAAAAAATAAAACGCAACGCAAAAGGATTAAAGATCACAAAAAAATATTTCGACAATTTACCAACGGGATATAAGTTTACAGATATCCGGGTTGATTAATTGCCGCATCATTTATAAAAAAATCCGCTCAGATTTTGAGCGGATTTTTTTATAAATGATGTAGATAGAGCCTATCGTAAACGATCGCTGTTCTTTACTAAATTTTGATCTTTATTAATTGCTCGCCCTGCTAATACGAAAAGTAGTATGATGGCCGAATGCAACATCGCAGCTAAAGAATAAGAACCTTGTGTAAAAGTTTGTACTTTACGATAATACAGAAAGATCAACACGGCTTCTAACAAAATGCCAACGATACATAAACGTAATTGCAATACCCTTTGTTTATACAAGAAAAGAATAACTAACGCCAACATTGAGACTAAGGCTGTTACTATCAAAATTAAACTCCCTCCCGTTGTTGCATTTAACTCTCCGTACTGCATCGCCGTGTTAGTAGTATTTGTACCACTATAATAAGGCATTTTAAAAGTTGCGAAAGCACAAATAGACGCTAACAATAACCAAATAGATTGTATTCTCTGGATCATGATAAATTAAGGATTTAAATTAATAACAAGAAATAAATTAACCGTAATAATTACGCTTCTTTTTACCTTTTGGTTTTGACTTTTTACTTATTATTTTGTTAACCCAATTCAGGATACAAAGGAAACTGATGCATGAATTCTTTTACTTGTCCGCTGATTGTTGCCAGCGCTTTTTCATCATCTGCATTCGTCAAAGCGGTATCGATCACGTTCACGATAAATTGCATGTGCTCTTCTTTCATTCCTCTTGTCGTTACGGCAGCAACGCCAAAACGAACACCTGATGTTACGAACGCGCTTTTATCATCAAAAGGAACCATGTTTTTGTTAGCAGTGATATCAGCCAAGCCTAAAGCTATTTCTGCTTTTTTACCACTGATATTTTTATTGCGAAGATCGATCAGCATCAAATGGTTATCTGTACCACCGCTGATGATCTGGTAATCTTTACTCGTAAATGCTTTAGCCATAGCCTGCGCATTTAATTGCACCTGTTTTGCATAAGCAGTGTATTCATCGGTCAGGATTTCTCCAAAGGCAATTGCTTTGGCTGCTATTACATGTTCTAACGGGCCGCCTTGTGTGCCGGGAAATACTGCCATATCAATCAGGTTGCTCATCAAACGCGTATTGCCTTTCACATCTTTCAATCCGAAAGGATTTTCAAAATCTTTTTTCATCATGATGATACCGCCACGAGGCCCGCGTAATGTTTTATGCGTAGTTGAGGTAACAAAATGACAATGATCAAAAGGGTATGACAATAACCCCTTCGCGATCAAGCCTGCAGGATGTGCAATATCAGCCATTACAAAAGCGCCCACTTCGTCCGCCACTTTTCTGATCCTTGCATAATCGATATCACGGCTATACGCACTTGCACCGCAGATGATCAATTTTGGTTTAACAGCACGTGCCTGTTTTTCCAACATATCGTAATCTATCAAACCTGTTTCTTTTACAACACCATAAAAATGCGGCCGGTAAATTTTACCACTGAAGTTTACTGGAGATCCATGGGTTAAATGTCCGCCCATGCTAAGGTCTAATCCTAATATATTATCACCTGGCTGCAATATCGCCAGCATCAGTGCGCCGTTTGCCTGTGCACCACTATGCGGTTGCACGTTTGCATAGTCAATATTGAAAATTTGTTTTAATCTGTCAATAGCCAATTGTTCTGTCTGATCTACGATCTCACAACCTCCATAATATCTTCTGCCAGGATAGCCTTCGGCATATTTATTCGTCATTACGCCACCCATCGCTTCCATTACCTGAAGTGAGGTAAAATTTTCAGATGCTATCAACTCTAAGCCATGACGTTGACGCTCTAATTCCTTCCTGATTAAGTCGAAAACCAATTGATCTCTTTGCATATTGTATAAATTAGGGTGCAAATATACAAACGCTTCATTACATATTCAGGGACATTGTATAACAGAATAGCTGTCAACCGGTAGCATTTACCTAAAATTCCCTATTTTCACACCTTGTTACCAATCGTCAAATCTATTTACTTTACACTAAAAACCCCTTTTGGGGTATTGGCATGAAGGCAATAATCCCCGTTGCGGGCGCAGGCACTAAGTTAAGGCCGCATACATATACACAGCCGAAGGCTCTAATGCCACTGGCAGGAAAAACCATCCTAAGCATTATTATTGATCAATTGCATGAAGCAGGTATCAATGATTTCGTTTTCATTGTAGGATACCTGGGTGAAAAAATTCAGAATTACGTAAAGGCAAAATATCCGCATCTTAATAGTCATTTTGTTTACCAAAACGAACGGTACGGTACCGGACATGCCATAGACCTCGCAAGCGAAATCGTAGGCGGAGACGAAGCCTTTATTGTTTTGGGAGATACGATAGCCGAATACAATGTGAAAGAGGTTTTGGATGCACCTTTTTCTATGCTTGGTGTAAAAAAAGTAGATGACCCACGCAATTTTGGTGTCGCCGAAATTGAAGAAGACGGATTTATCAGTCGTGTGGTAGAAAAACCTTCTATCCCAAAAAGCAATATGGCATTGATCGGTATTTATAAGATCAAGGAAACCGCTATGATGTTTTCATGCCTGCAAAAAATAATTACCAAAGCAACCGCAAGCCATGAAGAACTTAGTCTTACCGATGCCATTGAATGTATGATACAAAGTGGCGCTAAAATAAAATCATTCAAAGTGCAAAGCTGGTTTGATTGTGGCAAGAAGGAAAGTCTGCTTGAATCCAATTCAACCCTGTTAAAAAAATGGGGCGGTAAAGTAACAGAGATCGATCAATATGAAAACACGATCATCATTCCTCCGGTAAGTATTGCGGAAGGATGTGATATTAAAAACTCTGTCATTGGCCCCAACGTTGCTATCGGAGAAAACACCATTTTAAACTATACGATTGTAAAAGATTCCATTATCGGCTCGTATTCGAAACTATATGATGTAGTGCTGGATGACTCCTTAATAGGCAGCGATACCCAAATCAAAGGCGAGACCCGATCGCTGAATATCGGCGATGATACTGAGATTGACCTCGGATAAGTAGTATATTTGCCTGGTTTTAAATATTTGTAAATCAATTTATAACAGATGTACTGTATCGAAAAGTTTTTTGTGAAAAAGAATATAACAGTGTTATTTTTTTTAGTAACGCTATTTTCTTTGTCCGCACATTCTCAGCAAACACAAATTTCCCCTTCGCAGCAATCCACCGATCCCAGCCAGGTCAATCAAAAAAATATCAAAGATTATTTTCAGGATCAAAATCAACAACCGCAACAAGGACAAATAGATGCCGGGGCAGACAGGAATAAAGCGATCATCAGTAACAATCAAAAAAAACCTCAGGCACAAACAAATAGCGATACGGCCAAAAAGGATAATATCACACAGGATAGAAACCCTGATGCAACTTATGGCACAAATATTTTCGAGAACGCAGCCACTTATAATGTAGGTGAATTATCTACACCCCCGTTAGATTATCCTATCGGAGTAGGCGATCACATCATTGTTGCTTTATGGGGTGGTGGTGAATACCAGGAAGATTATATCGTCGCAAAAGATGGTTCCATCTTTCCCGCAGGCATAGGTAAAATAACAGTGCAGGGCTTAACATTTGAAGAAGCCAAGGCACTTGTTTATTCAAAATTTAAACGTTCCGTTCCTGCCGCTACACATGTACAGGTTACACTGGGCCAACCGAGGTCGATCAATGTAAATGTAGCCGGAGAGGTTGTAAATCCAGGACCTGTAACAGTTTCAGCCTTTTCAAATGCATTCAATGTTATCGGCTTGGCAGGCGGCATTACTGATTTTGGAAATTTAAGAAACATCGAAGTAAAAAGAGCGGGTAAAGTAATTGAAGTGTTAGATGTATATGAATACCTTACTTCAGGTAATATCGGCCATAACATCTACTTACAAAATAATGATTTTGTATTGGTAACATTTGTCGATAAAAAAGTATTGGCTACCGGCCCTTTTAGAAGGCCCATGTATTATCAGTTAAAGAAAAATGAAGGCATAAAAGCTTTGCTTAAATATTCAGGGGGATTAAGTGCCGACGCTTTTTCTTCCGGCGTAAAAGTAATTAGCACCTTACATGAAAAGCAAATTATTCGTGATGTTAATGTAACAGATATAGTAAATAATTCAGGGGACGATTATCAGTTATCCGATGGAGATATTGTAAAAGCTACGATCATTAAACCGGGCATTAGTAATAAAGTAGAATTAAAGGGTGAAGTACGTTATCCGGGACTATACGAATTAAAAAATGGCGATCGTCTTTTTGACCTGATCAATCGCGCTGGCGGCATTACAAAAAATACTTACTTACACAGAGCCTATGTTTTCAGAGGCACCGCTGATTCTACTTCGGCTCAATCAGATAAAGTAGAAGTAAGTCTGAATGATTTTGCTAAAAATGATTTTGCGAGCGCTGATAATATTTTATTACAAGTGAATGACGTTGTACAGTTATTTGGCAACGATGAATTTGGCGAAGAACAATATGTACAAATTTTTGGAGAGGTTCGTAAAGAGATCAATAAGACAAGAATATATAAAGGGATGACATTGGAAGACCTTCTGTATTTATCAGGCGGTTTAAAACCATCTGCGGAATACGGACGTTTGGAGATATCAAGTATAGTAGATGCAGATTCTGCTAAAGCAGGATTAAAACCAACAAGAACAGTTATTAAATCATACAGCATCTCCTCTAACCTTGAATTGGATTCTTCTGCTGCTAAAGTTTTGTTGAAACCATACGACCAGGTATTTGTCCGTAAAAATCCTACTTTTCAATTACAACAAAATGTGCAGCTGGCAGGATTGTTTAAATATCCGGGATTCTATTCTAAGCTCAATCCAAATGAAAGATTAAGTTCTTTCATCAATAGAGCCGGTGGCGTAAAAGACAATGCCAATATTGATGGCGCCATATTGTATAGAAATAAGACCGACCTGTTTAGAGAAAAATTGATCCAGACAAACACATTGGATTCTACAGATAGTGCATCGCTTTATTTAAATGTTCCCATAAGCCTGGATCTGGCAAAAGCCATTCAACATCCGAATTCAGGCGCTGATGTTGTTTTACAAGAAAATGATATTGTATATATTCCGGAAGTAAACCCATTTGTTATCGTAAAAGGAATTGTACAATCACCGTTAAGAATTGCTCATGACGACCATCATTCACACATGGGTTATTACATAGACAGAGCCGGCGGATTTGGCATCAGGCCGTGGAGAAGAAGAATATTTGTCACCTACGCTAACGGACAAAGCAGAAGAACAAGGAACTATCTGTTCTGCCATTTTTATCCAAAAGTACGGGCAGGCTCTATCATCACTGTACCGCAAAGGCCTGTTGCAAAAGACCTGGCAGGGCCCATACTTTTGCAAGCTATCGCTACTGCAGTTCCTATTATCGTAGCCGCAATTATTTTAAAAAATATAAATTAAATCGTAGCCGTGAGTACAATAGAATTGCTGAAAAATATCGTCAACAGAATAAAAAGATGCAAGTTTCTTATACTTGTGTTGGCCGTTCTATTCGCAATTATATTTTATTTACCTGAGCATAATAAAAAAACAGTCTATACTGCAAAGGCCACGCTTTTTCCATTAAATAGCGATAACGACAATTCATCTACTTCTCTCAGCGGGCTGCTGGGTTTAAGTGATCCTACAAGAAGTTTTGGTAATGATAATTCCGTAAATATTATTGAGCTTACGTTAAGTCGTACGTTAATGCAAACTGTCGCTTCTAAACGCCTGGCAGCAGTGGGTAATAAAACGATCGCTGAATTATTGGTTACTGAAAAAAATAGCAATACTCCTTTCTTTACTAAAAAAATCGACTACCCCTCTGATAGTATTTCACAGGCCGTTGTAGGTGGAGAATTGCTTAGCGGAGATTTCGTCGCCAAAATAAACAAGAACAATGTGTTGGAGATGTATTACAGCAATACCAATACAGCTTTGCTGGAACCGATTACTGATACGATCATTTCGGAAATAACAAAATTCTATATCAATCTTAAAATAGAAAAAGCATTAGCTGATTATAATTTTGCTGTTATCAAACTTGATTCAGTACAAAAAGTTTTAGACAAGTTAGATAACAGAGCGATCGGTATGCAAAACACCACGCTTTTTACCTCTGACAAATTATTATCGTATAAAATACCAAAAGACTATGTGGCTGGGGCAAAGGAAGATGCGATGCGGCAAAAAGAGACTTTACTGAACAATAAAGATGAAGCTTCGTGGCGCTTGCAAAAATTAACGCCTATTGTTGAAATTTTGGATAAACCTCAACCTCCTTTCGCAAGCAAAAGATCAACTCCATTATTAATGGCAGCTATAGGTTTTGTATTAGGCACATTGATAGCTGTATTGATCGCTATTTCCGGATTACTATATGCTTATGCAAAATTTGAAATACGCAAAGCTTTACTAGAAAATAATAGTTAACTCTTTTGACAGATGGCTACAAACATAGAGTCAGCCTTCATATCATACCCTTTTAATAACTCCTGGTGCAATACTTTTAATTGGAATTTTTCTTGTATAAAATTTACAACCGCTTCATTTTCTTTTTTAAATACAGAGCAGGTTATATAAACGAGCAAGCCACCTTTTTTTAAATAGGGAATAACATTTGTTATGATCTGTCTTTGCCTGTTACTATATCTATCTATTTCCGATTCTTTAAAAAAACACAGTTGCTCGGGTGTACGGCTCCAGGTACCACTCCCACTACAAGGCACATCACAAAGAATTATATCCTGTGCTACCGGAGGATGTTCAAATCCGGCTTTACCAATATCCGCAACAAAATTTTTATAGGACTGAATACCAGCGGCTTCAAATCTTTGACGCAGGTTGGTTAGAATGATTAAGCGACTATCCGAAACCGTTAGTTTCATTTTTTCTTGTAAAATATCATACAATAAGATTGACTTGCCTCCACTTGCAGCACAACAATCCCACACATCAGTAAATGATATTTTATTATCAGTAAAGTATTTTGGCAGGTAATTCAATACTTGCTGAGAATTGTAATCCTGGATAACTATTTCTTTATCTATTGTAAATAGGTCACCTGTTTTTGTGCCATTTTCAAATGCAATGCAATTGTCTCCGATCAAGGTATATTGCAGCGCAGCGGTTTCTATCTTTTTTAAAACAGCTGTCTTTTGTTTTGGCCTGATGCGAATAAAAAGGTCAGGCTGAATTAAGAAAGATTGGCAAAATTTAGCCACATCAATATCATCGCTAAGTTTATCTGTAAAAGGAAATATATCCGTAAATAAAAAGGTTCCGATAATAAAAGCGATTTTTTGTTTTATAGGCAAGTGAATATTATTGTTCCATTCAGGATTTTTATAGGCCAATAACTCTGTGGGTTGGTCCCCACATAAAAAACAACTCAATAATATTTTGTCTTCTATTGAATGAGAAGTTGCTGCAAAACCCAAACGAAAATAATGATAGCAAAGAGAAGCTATTTCTCTTCTATCGCTGGAGCCATATTTTTTGTGTTCTTTAAAAAATGATTTTATAAAAATGGCAAAAGGTTTGTCGCCCTTATACGATTCAATAATTTTAACAGCAGTATTGATATGTGATTGATAACGACTCATAGAATATGTAATATAAAAGTGAACGGCGCAATTGCTCAATAAAATTCTGATTGAGCAATTGCGCCATTCATGTAGTTGAAATAATTATAGTTCCAGTAAACTTTTTACAGGCTCTTTTCCAAATAATAATAATGCAGGATTTTCTAATAGCTCCTTTACCCTTACTAAAAAACTAACTGATTCTCTTCCATCTATCAGGCGATGATCATAACTAAGTGCCAGGTACATCATTGGCTTAATAACGACTTGTCCGTTTATTGCCATTGGCCTTTCCTGTATCTTATGCATACCCAAAATAGCAGACTGTGGAATATTGATAATAGGTGTACTCATTAAAGAACCGAAAATACCGCCATTGGTAATGGTGAAAGTTCCCCCACTCATTTCATCAATTGTCAATTTATTTTCTTTTGCTTTAGTGGCAAGGTTGACTACCGCTTGCTCTATGCCTGCCATACTTAAGCTTTCGGCGTTCCGTATAACTGGTACCACTAATCCTTTGGGTGCAGATACGGCAATCGATACATCACAATAATCATGATATACAATATTTTCTCCTTCAATTGACGCATTTACTGCGGGCCATTCTTGTAAAGCAAAGCAACAGGCTTTTGTAAAGAAGCTCATGAAGCCTAAGTTAACACCATGTTTTTCTTTAAACTTATCCTTGTTCTTGGCCCTTATTTCCATAATGGCGCTCATATCCACTTCATTAAAAGTAGTTAACATGGCTGTTGTATTCTTAGCTTCCACCAAACGGCGACTTACGGTTTTACGCAAATTGCTCATCTTTTCAGGCCTGCTGTTACGGCCAAATAATTCCACACCAGGTTTTCTGCCGGGATTATTCAGAGCTTCTAATACATCTTGTTTTACTATTTTTCCATTACTACCACTTGGTGTAACTGTTTTTGTATCTATCTTTTTATCAGCAATGATTGCCGCGGCAACAGGTGTTGCTTTAACATCAGCTGCTACTTTTGTTGGGTTGTCTGCTACAACTGCGGGTTTCGCTACTTCTTTGGGTGCTTCTGCTTTTACTACACTGCCCGCAGGACGTGGGGCATCTGTATCAATTGTGCAGGCAATATCACCGATCTTTAAAGTATCGTCTTCTTTAGCGATTGTTTTAAGTACGCCAGCCTGTTCAGCATTTATTTCAAATGTTGCTTTTTCACTTTCCAATTCGGCAATTACCTCATCGCGCTCTACCCAATCCCCATCCTTTTTTATCCATTTTACCAAAGTAACCTCCGTAATGCTTTCTCCAACTGTAGGAACTTTAATTTCTATTGACATTGTGCTGTTATTGTTAGTGTTGCAAATTTCGGGGATTTTGGAGGATTATTACAAATTGATTTGCTGTTTTCTCACATATATGTAAGTGCCGGATTTTACTGTATTTATTCAATTTTTAAGAATCTGGTTCTAAAAAGAAATAAAAAGAATTAATTATATGTAAAAAGTATGTTAATCAGCCAAAACCCTTTACAGTATTGAATTTAGCTTCAAAGGCCGGGGGTTGGTAACATTAAGTTAACACTGTGGTAACATTCGCTTTATGTGCGAAGATTTCCTTTGCGTCAAAATTAACAAAACTAAAATTTATGAAAAACGTTTCAATTTCTTTAAAAATGTTAAGTGTGGCGTTGGTGCTATCTGTAGGGGTAGTAAAGGCACAGGTAACTGATTCAACGGCAATCCCCGCAGCGCCTGTGGCTGTTGTAGTTGTCCCTGCTCCGGTTCCTGAAATCAAAGCTGAATTTAAACCAAGCGGCCATTTATGGGGATACACTTTTGGTGATGCTTTCACCAAAGCTCACAGCGATTCATTGAACCGTGGTGGTTCTAACCAATATTCAGGTGTTCCAGGTAACAACATTCAGGGTGGTGGTAAAACTGCTTTCCAATTTCGTCGTATTTATTTAGGCTATACTGCAGATATCAGCAAGAAATTTACTGCTGAATTATTATTGGAAGCTGCAGATAATTTCGCATCGGGCAACCCTCCGGCAAATGGAGCTGCTGTTACACCAGCTGGAGATCAGACAGCAAATGGTAAATTAGCTTTTTATATAAAACTTGCTAACCTACGTTGGAAAAACATTTGGAAAGGAACAGACTTAGTAGTAGGTCAGGTTTACACACCATCTTTTGCTATGTTAACGGAAAAGATCTGGAGTTACAGATCTGTTGAAAGAACTATTGCCGATATACGCCGTACTCCTTCCTATGATATGGGTGTTACTTTACAAGGTAAATTCGATGCGAAAGGTAATTATGGATATAATGTAATGGTTGGTAACGGTACCAGTGCAAAACCTGCACAAAATAATTTCAGATCATTCTATGGTGATGTTTATGCTAAATTTTTAAATCAACATTTAGTTTTTGATGTATATGCAGATTACACTCGTGAAAACTGGGTACAAACATGGCACCACTCACGTCAAATGTTAAAAGCTTTTGTAGCATACACAACTCCTAAGCTTACTATAGGTGCTGAAGGTTTTATCAATAATCTTCAAAAAGATTTATTTGCTACTAAAACAGTTGGTGGCACCGTAGATACTTTAAATAACGCGGCAACAGGTCTTGCAATCTTCGTTCATGGCAATATCATCAAAGAAAAATTAAGGTTCTTTGCCCGTGTTGATTTGTACAATCCTATGACTAAATTGAACAATGGTGTGTATAAGAGCTATGCAGGCAATACAGGTAATTACAATGATAACTCGTTCAAAACAACAGTAGCAACATCTCCCGCTGGAGTTATTACCACAACATACGCATCAACAGGCGATGAAACGTACAAACAAACATTTGTTACAGCTGGTTTAGATTATAGCCCTGCTAAAAATGTGCACTTTATGCCTAACGTTTGGTTTGAAAATTATACATCACAATTACCAGGTTTAACAGGTAAAGTAAACAGCGATTATGATTTAGTATATAGAGTGACATTCTATTACATTTTTGGCAAATCAGGAAGGATCGCAAATGAAACATTTCAGCCATAATTTAATAACATAACATTAAATAAAACAATCATGAAATTTCTAAATAAAATCAAAAGCGTAGCACCGGCCATCATGATGGCTGCTGCTGCTCTAACAACGACTGCCACTGCATTTGCACAAGACAATTCGATCTTAGGTGCGGGCAGCACATTCGTTAACCCTTTATTTTCAAAATTGTTTTCTGTTTATAACACTAAAACAGGTATCCAGGTTAACTATCAGTCTATCGGTAGTGGTGGTGGTATTTTACAGTTAACAAACAAGACTGTGGATTTTGGTGATTCAGATGCTCCTTTGTCTGCTGACCAGGCTGCAAAAATGAGCGCAGATGTTTTACACATACCAATGTGTTCAGGTGCTGTTGTAATTACATACAACCTTCCTGGCTTTAGCGCAAGTTTAAACTTTACACCAGATGTATTGGCTGATATGTTTTTAGGTAAAATAACAACATGGAGCGATCCAAGAATCGCTGCTATCAATAAAGGTGTTAGCATTCCTGCTTTCCCAATCATCATTGCACACAGATCTGATGGAAGTGGTACAACGAACATTTTCACTAACTACCTATCTCAGGTGAGCCCGGAATGGAGCACTAAAGTAGGTAAAGGCGGATCTGTAAACTGGCCTGTTGGTTTAGGTGGTAAAGGAAGTGCTGGTGTTGCAGGTTTAATTCAACAAACACCTGGTGCTATCGGATACGTTGAATTGGATTATGCTACGCAAAACAAAATGCCTATTTCTAAAATTAAAAATAAGAAAGGGAATTATATTGCTCCTAGTGTTGCTTCAACAGTTGCCGCAGGCAATATAGCTTTACCAGCTGATTCGAAAATATTCATCGTTAATACAGATGCTGCTGATGGTTACCCAATTGCAGGTTTTACATGGGCTTTGATCTACAAAGAACAAAACTACAATGGCCGTTCTGCAGCTAAAGCAGCAAATGTTGTTAAGTTATTATGGTGGAATATTCATGAAGGACAACAATATTGCGCAGCTTTAAATTATGCTCAATTGTCTCCGGCATCATTAAAAGTTGCTGAAGCAATACTTAAATCTGCCACTTATAACGGCAAACCAATTTTGTAATTAGTTTGATTGAATGCAATAGTCTTTATTGTATTAATTATAAATAACAGATTATTTTATCTCCTACTTCTGCGACTAAAATTTTAGTCGCAGAAGTAGTTTTAAAAAACTACGATAGTGAAGAGCTCTAACGACAAGTCATTACACGGACAGATACTAAAGGAAAAAATCTTTAAATGGACACTGAGTAGCACAGGTGTGATCCTAATTCTATTAACGCTAGGATTTTTTTTAACGCTGGTAGTGCAATCAATGCCATCCATTAAAGCATTAGGATTTGGCTTTTTATACGGTAAAATATGGGATCCTGTTAGTGATGTATATGGAGCTTACCCGTTTTTATTAGGTACCTTATTAACTTCTTTTTTAGCATTAGCTATCTCTATCCCTTTTTCTTTTTCCATCGCAATTTTTTTAGGAGAATATGCGCCGAAAGGATGGCTATCTGAAATTCTAAAAAATATTGTAGAGCTGATAGCAGCAGTACCATCTGTTATTTACGGCTTTTGGGGATTATTTGTATTAGTACCTCTTGTAAGATCCCTTGAAACAAGTATAGGTGTATTGCCCTATGGTATTGGCATATTTACTTCCTCACTTATTTTGGCTATAATGATCATTCCTTACGCTGCTTCTTTAGGTAGAGAGATGATACGTATGGTACCATCATCACTCAAAGAAGGTGCTTACTCATTAGGTGCTACAAGATTTGAGGTAATTAAAACAGTTATTATTCCTTACACAAAATCAGGTTTGTTTGCGGGTGTATTATTGTCATTAGGCAGAGCCTTAGCCGAAACAATGGCGGTAACAATGGTTATAGGAAACAGTAGTATCATACCGACAAGCATTTTTGCCCCGGGCAATACGATGGCCAGTGTAATAGCGAATGAATTTACGGAAGCTGCCAGCACCGTTTATTTATCATCCTTAATCGAATTAGGGTTGTTGTTATTTGTAGTAACGGTTATTATTAATCTTATAGGAAAAACGATCATTAAAAGATTTACAAATGAATAGTAATATCTCTGCAGGAGTAAAATACAGAATAGGGAAGAGTGGCTTTTTTAAAGGGTTGATCATCTTCTTTTCTTTCCTTTGTGCGCTTCCGCTGTTTGCCATTTTAATATATATCGCTAAGGAAGGTATAACAAAAATCAACTGGGCTTTCTTTGTCAATATTCCGGCACCGGTAGGAGAATCAGGCGGAGGTATTGCCAATGCACTGGTAGGTAGTTTGATCATAGTAGCGGTAGCTGCCGTGATAGCGATTCCCATTGGAATATTAGGTGGTATTTATTTAAGCGAAAACAGAAAAAGCAAGTGGGCAGACGCTGCCCGTTTTTCAGTAGACGTTTTACAAGGCACGCCTTCAATTGTGATTGGTATAGTGATCTATTTTTGGGTAGTAAAACCAATGAGTGACCTTAGTCATGGCAATTATACTTTCTCTGCGCTTTCGGGCAGTATTGCATTAGCAATGATGATGTTACCAATCGTAGTCCGCTCAACTGAAGAAACATTAAAGCTTTTACCTCCTTCATTAAAAGAAGCAGGACTTGCATTAGGTTTACCTTATCATAAAGTTATTTTAAAGATCGTATTGCCTTGCGGTATTAGCGGGGTTTTATCAGGCGTAATATTATCGGTAGCAAGAATCGCTGGTGAAACTGCTCCACTTTTATTTACTGCATTTGGTAATCCTTACATGGAGAAGAACATTCTGAAACCAATGCAAAGCTTGCCATTGTTGATCTTTAACTATGCAACAAGCCCCTATCAAGATTGGCACGATCTGGCATGGGGTGCATCATTGATCTTATTAGTGTGGGTATTATTATTAAACATCATTACAAAAATCGCAACAAGAAGATGGAAAGTACAATTGTAAGTGCTACAGATTTCAACGCCTATTTCGGCGAAAATCATGTAGTGAAAAATGTAAATATTGAGATTCCGAAAAACAATGTAGTAGCAGTAATGGGACCTTCAGGTTGTGGTAAAACTACTTTTTTACGTTGCATCAATCGCATGCACGAATTAATTGAGGGCGCCACTGCAAAAGGAAAAATGCTGGTAAATAACGAAGATATTTATGCGATGCACCCAATATTTGCCCGCCTTAAAATAGGTATGGTGTTTCAACGGCCAAATCCTTTTCCTAATTTAAGCATTTACGAAAATGTTATAGCAGGTTATAAGCTAAACGGATTCAAAATATCTAAAGCTGAAAAGGATTCTATTGTAGAACAATCATTACAGAAAGCCGCTTTATGGAAAGAGGTTAAAGATTCCTTACATAAAAAAGGAACTTTTCTTTCAGGCGGACAACAGCAACGTTTGTGTATCGCCCGTGCTATCGCAATGGAGCCTGAAGTATTATTATTAGATGAGCCTACCTCTGCATTAGATCCTATCTCTACATCAAGCGTAGAGGAATTATTGCACGACCTGAAGAAAAATTATACCCTTGTAATTGTAACACACAATATGCAACAGGCAGCGCGCGTTAGCGATAAAACGGCTTTCTTTTACATGGGAGAATTGGTTGAATACGATGTAACAAAACAAATGTTTACTAACCCACGTGATGAACGCACACAAAATTATATTACAGGAAGATTTAGTTAATCCTATTTATTAAAAGCAAAAAATAAATCTATGACACAGTTTGAGCTGGAAATACAACATATTAAAACGGAAGTAATTAATATGACAGAGCTTGTTCATTTGCAATTGGTAAAAGCAAAAGACGCAATGCTATTATTTGATAAAGACCTTGCACGTGAAGTTATAGCAAGAGAAAAAAGGGTCAATGCATTTGAGCTTAAAATAGATAGGGATTGCGAAAATATCTTCGCTTTGTTTTGCCCCGTTGCGGTTGACCTGCGCTTTCTTTTAGCGGCATTAAAAATAAACAACAACTTAGAGCGTATTGGAGATATTGCTGAAGGCATAGCCAAATACGTAATAAAATCAGACAGGAAGTTTGACATGAATTTATTAGAATCAACAAAAGTGTTACGCATGTTTGATGATTCAATAGACATCCTGACGGATATAAAAGTAGCTTTTGAAAATGAAGACACCTTATTGGCCCGCACTATTTTTTCAAGAGATGAAATATTAGACGAAATAAACAAGAATGCTGATAACGCCATTGCAGCTTATATAAAAACAAGTCCTGATAATATCAGTGAGGCTGTATTTGTCTTATCGATCATTCGCAAATTGGAACGCGTAGGCGATCAATCTAAAAACATCGCAGAAGAGATCATATTTTATGTTGAAGCAAAAGTGCTAAAACATCAAAAAGGAATTATGTAATTACTAAAAATGGCAACTTAAAAGTTGCCATTTTTAGTAATTTTCTATTTTTAATTATTTAGTTATATCCATAATATTCCCCGGATAATCTCCCGCAGAACCAAGATTAAAGTCGAGGCTTAAGTGAACCTCACCCGTACAAAAGTCAACAAAACTATTTCCTGCAGCAGCCCCGCCATCTGTTTGAACAGTATTATTAGGTGGTGCGCCGCCATAATCTCCTATGACTTGATTTGCTACACTGGCGTTACCTGCCCCAGGATTCAGCGTATCAATCGTAACGATCATCGGTTGCCTGTTTGTACCATAAGCCGGATTAGGATAAGCTACTATCGTAATTTGATTAGCCGCCGGCCCTGCAGTAACAGATGGAACCGCATCTCCGGGAGCGAAATCCGCCCAGTCATCTTCCACGAATGTATAACTACCACTGAAAATCGTTGCATCAAACTGGCAAGGTGTTTTATAGGTAAGCTCAACATTTGCCCCTGGTAATTTTGCAATATCCGGGCCATATGCTGAACCACCTTTTATAGTCGATGTTCCTGTAATGAATGCAGGCACTTCCTCTCCGTTTTGTAAGGTAATATTAGCGCCAAATTCATAAATATCACCAAGCCCTAAAGGCCCGAAAAGCCTTACCAGTGTGGTATCGGCAAAAGTAACGATCGTAGGAAAAGTAGTTATCCCTGCCTGTAAAATTTTCATAGATGTATCACTATAATTAGTTTTTACACCGTCTTTTACAACAACGATATCTATTGATTTTGGTTGCACATCACTTTTGAAATATAAATCCACAGTAAATGATCTCGTAAATGAACCAGTGCTTGGAATTATCTCATCACTTGCTGAATCAGTCAACAACGGAAGTGGCACTCTGGTCAGAGGTCCCAAATTAGGATTATCATTTTTTCTACACGAAGAAACCAATGCGAAAACCGCTATAAAAGTGATAACTGTAACTATTAATTTTTTCATATAAATTATTTTAAAATTCAGATATAAAATCTTTTATGGCAACCAAAATACTTTATAAGTAGATGGGTCTGTTTTTTGGGGAGGAGCATTTTGGTTTGCATTCAACTCATCCTGTCCGAACGGTAATGTTAAAGGATAATTTCTTGTTAACTGAACCGGAACAGCTGCTTGAGGGCCAGGTGTTGTTGGATCACCATTTACCGGAGGTTGATAAAAACCACCAGGGCAAACTGTAGGATCATTAGGATTGAACAAAACAGGAAATTTCGTACGCCTATAATCTGTATATTGATCAACACAATCCCCAAAAGCTGATATCCACTTTTCTGTCATGATTATTTCCATTTGCTGTGATGGGTTTGCATCATAATAGTTCATTATGTTATTAATGTACACTGTATCAGGACCACTGCCTACTATTTTAGGCACAGTCTGACTAGGTGCGTCAAGGCCAACAACAAAATCTACCTGGTTAAAAGATTCTGTCATTGCGGCTTGCAATTCTGTTCTGGGATTTCCCGCTATAACACCAGCTTCCATCAATTCAGCTTCAAGATATAATACATCTGCATAGGTAAGGAATCTATACGGTGCAGCACCGGTTCCGCTGGAAGCCGTTACAGGTAAAGCATCTCCCTGATCGTATTTGCCGCCCACAGGATATATACCCAATAGGGTCTGATTCGCATCTTGTAAAAAAGCGCTATTTGGCCCTATCGTTCCAAATAAAATAGAGATAAAACCACTGTCCCTATATTCTGTTTTATTGCTGGTAACAGTGGAAGGGCCCGATTGATTATAAAAATAATAAGGAACACGCGGATCTTTTATACCCGTAAATAGTCTTGGATCGTATCCTTTAAGAATAGAATAAAACCAAGGACTTATATAATTTGTTTTTTGAGAATTATAGTAATCGGCATAGCCTGGGTTTCTATTATCAGAACTACCCAATGTACCATAATGTAATATGAAACTTTGATCAGTAGCGCTTATCAGGGTATCTGCTGTTAATAAGGCATTTACATCGGCAGTTACATTTGTAATTAGCCTTTCCTGTGTAAGCATTTTTAATTTAATTGTATTGGCTGCTCTTACCCAGTTTAAAACATTTCCACCATAAATAATATCATCTGCCCCGGGAGTAATAGGATTTAGAGCTGTTGTATTTTGCAGATCTGTGATGCCACTATCGATCATAAGAAATAACTGTGGATATATTACACTTCCACTATCAAACTTAGGATTTGTTATTCCTTGCTGTAATTGTAACGCCTGAGAATAAGGAACGTTTCCAAAAAGATCTACCATTTCGCTGTAGGTATAAGCTTTTAAAATTTTGGCGATCCCTCTGTATTTTAAATTGCCCTGTGCTGTTGCGTTGGTAATGATCACCTGCAAATTTTGCAACACATCCTGGTAATAAGTTACACCTCCATTTGTTTGCGTTTCGGTGCCTCCGTATATGGTGTTCCAGGAATCATTTAAATAGAAATCTGATCCGGGTGCTCCATATTGATCAGGATCTTCCCGGGTGGTAAGCTGGTGTACATAAACACCTAGCACTTGTCCAAAGCCTGACACGCCAATAGCTGAACTTCCACTGATGCCTAAGCTGCCCGCTAAAGAGCTTTCAGCTGTTGGTAAAAGCTGTTGTACAGAAACTGTTGTAGGATTGCTGGGATCAGTATTTGTATCTAAAAATTTTTTACAGCTGCCCAAACCAATGGTGGCTAACAGTAGCACACTATAATAGATTATTCTCTTTATCATCGTAAAAAAATTTAATGTTTTTAAAATGTTACTTTTAAATTGATCCCATATCTTTTTGTTGTAGGAGCAGATGACAATTCTATTCCCTGTGTTGATGTTGAACCAAAGCTATTTTGTTCAGGATCAAAATTCGTATACTTAGGAACGCCTGGTGCAAAAAACCATAAATTTCTTCCTGTTACACTAAGAGATGCCGACCCAATAGGTAATCTGCCAAGAAAACGTTTTGGAATTTCATATCCCAATGAGACTTCCCGCAAATGCCATACCGTAGCATCATATACATTCCATTCTGAAGCGGCATTCGTAGCAAAAGTACCCTCGTTCCCGGTACCTCCGAAGAAATATATATCTTCTGTTGCTAACCTTTTTGTATTAGCTATCTCCTGACCACCACTGGTAAGTATCGGTTTTTCAGTAGTAGGATCACCGTATACCCCATTTATTATCCAGCTTGTTTCTCTATCCTGAGTGTCTTTCGTCACGCCACGGCCTAATTCATTGGTAATACTTTCTGAATATATCTGGCCGCCATGTGTATAATCAATTAAGATATCTAATGTGAATCCTTTGTAAACAAAAGTATTATCAAGACCCATTTTATATTTAGGATTCGGATCGCCGATATCACCTAATGTATGAGACGTTATCATATCGCCCGTTTGTGGATCGATCAATACATTTCCTAAAGAATCCCTTACAGTTTTACTACCATACAAGAAGCCAACAGGTTTACCCACTTCTATGTAAGGATTAATAGAATTAGTACCTCCCAATACTCCGAATAATGGAAGTCTTGTTAAGCCATTTGTTAACGATAACACTACATTTTCATTATGTGTAAACGTTCCATGTATATCCCATTCAAATGATTTTGTCCGTATGGGTGTTATTCCTAAATCTATTTCAACTCCCTTATTACTTATTTTTCCTAAGTTTTCAATTAACGCAATATACCCTGATGAAGCTGGTGTAGTTGCAGGAGATATTAACAAATCAGTGATCTTATCATACCAGGTGAAATCCAGTGATATCCTTCTTTTAAAAAATGATAATTGTGTACCCAACTCGGTTTCACGTGTGAATTCAGGGCCGATATCTGCATTGGCAGACTGAACATTATTAGAGGCCGAAGACTGGCCCAAAATTGGCGGATTTAAAAGAAAAGTATTTTGTGTCAAATAAGGTTGTGCATCTGCACCCACTTTTGCCCATCCTGCCCTGATCTTGCCAAAGTCCAATACATCGCTTTTGATCTTTAAGGCATCCGTAAAAACTAATGAACCCGATGCACCATAATACAAATAACTGTTCTTCGATGTAGATAAGGTAGAAGACTGATCATTTCGGGCTGTTAGATCAATAAAGGCAAAATTCTTAAACCCTAATGTTGCATCCGCATATAACCCAATTAATCTGTGCAAGGTAAACTGGTCTATATTATTTGTAACCGATGCCGCATTGTGTAAACTATAAATCCCCGCAGTAATAAAATCATTTCCAATATTTACCAGGTCTGTTGTTTTTACCTGGCTTACATTCTGGCCACCAAGAAGTTTAAATGAAAAAATGTTGCCAATATTAGGAGTAAAAGTTAAAATGAAATTCGATTCAATTTGTTCGCTGGTATAATTCTCTTCTGTTATGTTACCAACACCCGAAGCAGCGAGTGACCCAATATCAATCACTTCTTTACGTGTTAAAGACATTGCATTGCTTCCTATTTGATAATCTGCATGCAGCCATTTTCTAATCGCGTAATCCAAGTGAATACCTACGATAGTACGCGTTTCTCCGGTAGCAGAAGTGTTATGATAGTCGGCCCAAAATGGGTTATCAAATTGTGTAGGAAGTGGAGATAATGGTTTGCCTGATGCATCCTGACTTGGAAGACCTTCCAGGTTCCAGCTACGTGCTAAAAGTAAAGAACGGGCAAATGAAGAAGGCGCATTACTCTGAGCCTCTCCGAATAAACTACCCAACTGATTTGATTTGGAGTAACTGAAGTTCGCTCTTATATTAAGGCCGTTATCCAATTTTGTGTATCCGCCAAAACTAAGATTAGCGCGATCGTAATTTGAATTGGGTACATACCCGTCATGATTAATATATGAAACCGTTGAATTAAAAGAAGTTTTTTCATTGCCGCCTGAAAAGTTCAGTGAATTTTCATAGATATGCCCCGTTCTGAAAAGATCTTTTACGTTATTAGGATAAGCTTGGTAGGGTAAGCTATCGCCAATACCGGGGTATCCTGCATAGGCAGCATAGGTCGCAATAGAATCCACATTTTTGAAATTGGCACCCCATGAACCATTCGACCCATTACCCGCAACATCATAAGCTCCCTGGCCAAATTGATTTTGATAATCAGGCAAATTGGCCACTTTTTCAAAAGCCAGAGAAGTAGAATAGGTAACTTCCAATCCTTTTCTGCTTCTTGAAGCAGAACCAGATTTGGTAGTAATGATAATTACACCATTAGCAGCCCTTGAACCATATAAAGCCGATGCGGCACTACCTTTTAATATATTAAGTGTTGCAATATCGTTTGGATCCAGATCAGATATTCCACTTGAATAAGCACCACCACCACTAACCTGGTTGGTTGTAGTTATCTGGTCATTACTAAAAGGAACTCCATCTACAATGATCAAAGGCTGTGCGTCTCCAAAGAAGGTGGCATCTCCCCTGATCGTTATTCTTGTTGCCGCACCAGGTGTTCCCTGCGATTGCTGTATATTAACCCCAGCGACTTTTCCTTCCAGCGCTTTTAATACATCGGGCTCTGATTTTTGTAGCAGTATATTCGGATCAACTTTACTTACTGAATAGCCCAGGCCTCTTTCAGCACGCTTAATCCCCAAAGCCGTTACCACTACTTCGGTCAGCGCTTTTACATCCTTAGTTATAGAAACCGCAACATCACTTCCCACACTTGCCGGTACTTCTTTTGCGAGATAGCCAATTCCTGATATCTCCAATATAACGTTGTTTTCAGTAACATTAAGGCTAAATGTCCCATCGCCGCCTGTGCTAGTTCCTATTGCACTGCCTTTTACCTTAACTGATATCCCTGATAAAGGAGTTCCATCTTTTGCATCAGTGATTTTACCTGATACAATTCCCTGCGCAAATAGTGAATGAGAACTTAGTAGAAGAAAGGCTCCTAGAAGCGTCAAGAGTTTTTTCATATATAATTGTTTTAGAATTATCGGAATGACCTGACTTTTGTTAAGAAAAAGTTAGTATTTACTATTCTTTGTTAAATCTACGTTATAATTTTGATATTTCCGTCGAAAAACTTGATTAATTTAGAAAGAATGAATACATTTTTTAAAAATTAATATATAATATCAATGTTTGAACACAGATTTTTTAATAATATAACCTTGGGTTAAATAAATAACGATATTTTATAATTTGTATCTAAATATTGATAGTTTTTTATTATTTATTTATAACGTCCGTAGTATATTTTTATTGTTTTTTAAAGATTGGGTTCAAATGTATTTGTTCCTTTTTTGAGGATTATTTCTTTAAAATAAAATATTAGAAGAAAAGAATAATTAAGCAGTCATTAACAAAATAAGGATCGAGTGTTTGTTTTGTTAAGCTCATATTATTGTCTATTTTTATCGTTTTTATATTGTTCATATGAAATTGCAATTAGTTAGTACTCTTTTATTTGTAACAGTTGTAAGTAATATAAACGGGAAGAGCTTATTTACGGGATTTGATAAGCGTGAATATTATGCAACAATAGCATCAAAAAATATTGATTCAATTGATCATGAACTGAAAATAGTACAATCGAGTTCAATCATTGAAAAAGGCGCATACGAAGGAACATTGTTGATGACAAAGGCGGGGCTTGTAAAAAAAATAGCCGAGAAAGTAAATTATTTTAAGGCCGGCCGCTCTGAATTGGAAGCATCCATAAAAAAAAACAAAACAAATGCAGAGCTGCGTTTTCTACGATTAATTATTCAGGAAAATGCGCCGCCTATAGTCAATTATAAAGGCAATTTAAAGGAGGATAAAGTTTTGCTACAGCAATCTTTTAAAACATTATCGCCTGATGTACAAAAATGTATTCTTGATTATTGTAAAAGATCAAAAATACTCGACCAAAAAGATTTTTAATTTCAAAACGAATATGACTAAAAAAGTATTAGCAATTTATTATTCTCAATCAGGACAATTAGGAGAGATCATTGACAATTTAACAGGACCGCTTATTGCAGCCGGAGATTCTGTAGAGATCGTACAAGTTCAGCCGGCAACACCTTATCCTTTTCCGTGGAAAGGAGCAAGCTTTTTTGGGGTGATGCCTGATTGCGTATTAGCAGTGCCTGGCGAATTAGCACCGTTTCAATTAAAAGAAACAACCTACGATCTGATCATAGTAGGATACCAGGCATGGTTTCTATCTGCAAGCATACCTGCCAATACAATATTGCACCATCCTGCTTTTAGAGCTGTTGTAAAAAATACGCCGGTTATAACTATCACTGGCGCAAGAAATATGTGGATCAATGCTTTTGAAAAAGTTAAAAAAGTATTGCAGGGCGCCGATGCAAAATTGGTTGGTAATATAGCATTGGTAGATAAACATCCTAACCCCGTTAGCTTTGTTACTATTTTTCAATGGATGTTCAAAGCAAAAAAAGAACGTTACCTTAATATCTTTCCTTTACCAGGAGTTTCTGATGCAGATATTAAAAACACAAAAGAGTTTGGAACAATTATTGAATCACATCTTGCCACAAATAACTGGAATAGTCTGCAAGATGAATTGGTTGCTGCAAAAGCCGTTGTAATTAAATACAGATTAATGTATATTGAATCAAAAGCAGGACATATATTTAAGATCTGGGCAAATATCATCTCAAAAAAGAAAAATAAATCGGCATGGCTTGTTGCATTCAAATATTATCTTTTAATTGCGCTCTTTATTGCAGCACCAATTATATTAACTGTTGATGCAATATTTTTTAAACCGTTTTTATCTAAGAAAATTAAGACAAGGAAACAATATTTATTAGGAGTGAATTAATTTATAAGGAATGTCTTTCAATCAGGTTTATATAACTAATACATCAAGTTTTTTTCCTAATGAGCCGGTATCTAACGATGATATGGAATCGTATCTTGGCTTTATCGATGACAAGCCATCGAAATCCAAAAGGATCGTGTTAAGGAATAACGGTATCAAAAATAGGTTTTACGCTTTAAACAAAGGTGGCAAGTCAACGCACACCAATGCTGAGATGACAGCTAAGGCAGTTAGATCATTATTTAATAATGATGCGGCCAAACTAAATGCCATAGAATTACTGACTTGTGGCACTTCTTCACCCGATCAAATGATGCCATCGCATGCAGTAATGGTACATGGCGCCTTACCTGAAACAAAAAATATCGAAGTGGTTTCACCAGCTGGCGTTTGTTGCGCAGGCATGCATGCTTTTAAATATGCCTACATGGCCATTAAAACCGGTGACGTACACAATGCAGTAGCAACGGGTTCGGAAAGATTTTCACGCTCTCTTGTATCCGATGTTTTTGAAGATGAGGCACAAAAATTAAAACAGCTGGAAGAAAATCCATATATAGGTTTTGAAAAAGAATTTTTAAGATGGATGTTATCCGATGGTGCTGCAGCTTTTGCTATGTCTGACACACCCAACGAAAAAGGGTTAAGCTTGCGTGTTGATTGGGTTGAGGGCGCTTCTTTCGCCAATGAGAAAGAAGCTTGTATGTATATGGGCAGTGAAAAATTAGCAGATGGAACATTAACCAGTTATATGGATTACACTTCTGAAGATATAACAGGAAAATCTCTGTTAAGTATTAAGCAAGATGTAAAATTATTAAGCGAAAATATTATCCTGCTTGGGGAATAAAACTGAAAGAAATTTTCGACAGAAGAAAATTAGATGTTACAAAGGTGGATTATTTTTTACCTCATATGTCGAGCGAATTTTTTAAGAGCAAAATATTTGACCAACTGATCGTAAATGGTATGGGCATTCCTTATGAAAAATGGTTCGTAAATTTAAGTACGGTAGGAAATGTTGGCGCAAGCTCAGTTTACTTAATGGTAGATGAATTGTTCCATAGCGGTAAATTACAAAAAGGGCAACAGCTCTTATTACTTGTTCCCGAAAGCTCACGTTTCTCTTATATGTATGCTATGCTTACTGTTTGTTAATTAAGTAGCAGGTAGCAAGAAGTTAGTAGCTTCTCATCTTGATACTTAGGACTTATATCTTGATACTTTTATTAAATCCAGGTTCAGATGAAAAAAGAAGAGATCCCGCAGGATAATGGCGCGTTAAATAAATTAACGAAAGAAGTTGTTTATGCGGTAGACAAAGATGGAAACTATTCAACAGACCTAAGTACTGGCTGGGAAATAAAAACTACCGCATTAGATGTAGCCTGGGATGATATCGCACAACGCATCGCTACCGCAAAACAAAAAGTGCTTAATAAAGAAGCTAGTCCGTTATTATTTTTTATGGAATATAGATTGATGGACCTGGCGATCGTTTCGGCCTATTCAGGATTTTGGAAATGGACCATTAAACGGCACCTGAAACCCGCAGTATTTGAAAAATTATCTGATAAAAAATTACAGCACTACGCAGAAACTTTTAATGTAAGTATTGAGGATCTTAAAAACATGACTGTACATGACAACTGATTTTACGCATTTACAGGCAGCACATTGCGAAAATGGTGTTACTATTAATTTGCTAAAGAGTATCGGCGTTGATAAAATAACTGAACCATTGGCATTTGGCATTGGATCAGGATTATTCTATATCTACATTCCGTTATTAAAAATAAATAATGGTCCGGCTATTGCTTTCCGCACACAACCGGGGCTTATCTTTAAAAGAACCTGTAAAGCTTTAGGTATACCTGTCGTAAGAAAAAAATTCACCTCGAAACCTGAAGCAGAAAAGTTTTTACAGGAATGCCTGAATGCCGGCCGGCCGGTTGGGTGCCAGGTAGGTGTCTATTATCTTAGTTATTTCCCAAAAGAATATCGTTTTCATTTCAATGCGCACAACCTGATCGTTTATGGAAGTGAAGGTGATACCTATTTGATCAGTGATCCGGTGATGGAAAATACTACTACACTAACCAAATACGAATTGGAACGTGTACGATTTGCCAAAGGTGCTTTAGCGCCACGCGGACAGATCTATTATCCTAAAGAGTCAAAGATCATTACGGATGATATAATGAGAAAAGCAATAAAAAGCGGCATAAAAAAGAATGCTGATGATATGCTCAACATTCCAATGTTTTTTATTGGCACAAAAGGAATAAAATATACGGCTAAAAAAATAAAAAGCTGGCGCGATAAATTAGGACTGAAAGATGCCGGATTATATCTCGCTCAGTTAGTACGTATGCAGGAAGAAATAGGAACAGGCGGCGGGGGCTTCCGTTATATTTACGGTGCATTCTTACAAGAAGCGTACGCCTATTTACCTAACGATGAATTATTGAAAAATTCTACATTAATGACCCAGGCCGGTGACCTATGGCGCACGGCAGCGGTACACGCCGCAGGTATTTACAAAGGAAGGATCGGCAGTCAGGCTGATTTCGATGTAATGGGCGACTACTTGTTAGAAATAGCTGAAATAGAAAAAAAGGCTTTCGAATCTCTCTCCAAAATAAAATGGCATTCATGAGTGCCATAGCTGTAAGCATAGAAAATCTTGGATTCACTTATCCGGGTCAACAAAACATTTTTACCGATCTCAATTTACAGATTGAGGCAGGTGAAAGATTTGGCATATTCGGACCTAACGGTGCAGGCAAGACGACATTAATGCATTGCATGACCGGTTTACTTTCTTTTCAACAGGGAAAACTTTCTTTATTCGGCAACGATATTGCTGCACACAAAAAGGAGACCAATAAGCTATTTGGTTTTGTACCACAAGATTTTTCTTTTTATCAGGAATTGAGTCCTGAACAAAACCTGGAATTTTTTGGTGCCTGGTGCGGCCTCAATAAACAAACTATCAAACAAAGAACAACAGAGTTACTAGAGGTTCTTGGCTTGGCCGATGTACGCAATAAACATGTACAAAAATTTTCAGGAGGTATGAAACGTAGGGTGAACCTTGCTATTGGCGTGATACATAATCCACGTATATTATTTTTAGATGAGCCGACTGTAGGTGTTGATATACAAACACGCAATGCCATTATTAATTATCTTAAAGAATTAAATGCTACTGGCACTACATTAATATATACATCACACCAATTAAGCGAAGCTGAAGAGTTGTGCAACAAGATCGCTTTGATAGAGGCAGGAAAAATAATTGCACACAACACATTGAGCAATTTATTAAGTGAGCATAAAGAGGCTGGCTTGGAAGGATTGTATTTGAATTTAACAGGTAAAGCATATAGAGACGGCAATGTATAAACTCTGGGCCACCATAAAAAAAGACATTCGCGTTCTGCTTAGAGATAAAGTAGGATTAACGCTGATGTTTACAATGCCCATTATTTTAGCGATCGTTATTACCACCATCCAAAACAGCACTTTTGAATTGGTCAATAATAATAAGGTGCCGCTTTTGCTATGCAATAGAGATACAGGTGATGCCAGCAAGCAATTGATCACTGCCATAGAAAAAGTGGGCATGTTTGATATCAAACAGGTAACCCAAAATCAAACAGACCAGGAGATCATCGATAGGATGCATGCAAAAGATGCACTGGTGGCTGTTATTATCCCCGAGAATTTTTCAGAAAAAATTGTAGCGAATGCAAGGAACATATCCGGCAAAGCTTTAAACAATTTTGGGTTACAGGCGGATACTACCAAAGCATCGGCAGACAGTGTTGAACCGCTTACTTTATACTATCACCCTGTATTACAAACCTCTTTCCGGCTTTCTGTAAATGGTGCATTGCGTAGTTCTTTACAATTAGTACAGAACAAACAAATTTTAAAGAGTCTGTATTTTGCTTTGAACGAAAAAGAATTGCCAAAAAATTTAGAAGATCAGGTAGTGAACGAAAATGTGCCGATCAATGAGATATCCGTATCGCGTGATGGCACCAGGAATATTCCTAATGCAACGCAGCACAATATTCCTGCATGGACGATCTTTGCTATGTTCTTTATTGTTATCTCATTAGGCAGTAGTATTGTGCGGGAAAAATTAAATGGCAGCTTTGTCCGGTTAAAAACTTTACCAACTAATTATTTAGTAGCGCTTATTTCAAAACAGCTAACTTACTTATTGGTAACGATAGTACAGGCCATTTGCATTTTTGCCATTGGTATATGGTTGTTCCCTATAATAGGTTTACCCAAGCTCAATTTACCATCAGACTTATTTAGCTTATTCATTGTTTTATTAATTTGTGGCTGGTGTGCCGTTAGCTTTGCCATTTGTATAGGTGTATTTGCCCAAACACAAGAACAGGCCAACGGGATCGGTGCTGTATCAGTAGTGCTTTTAGCCGCTATCGGGGGTATATTGGTTCCAAGTTTTGCCATGCCTAGTTCTTTTCATTTGCTCATACAATTATCTCCGTTACATTGGGCATTGGAAGCGTTTTATGGCTTATTTTTAGAAGGTGGAAAGCTACAAGATATTTTAATAAACATTTTACCTTTACTGATCATAACCGTCTTAATTCAATTAATAACATTTATGGGATTGAAAAGAAAAAATCTCATTTAAATATTTACAATGGAAACAGCTGCATTAAAACAACAATTAAAAGAACAGATCATTTCATTTTTAAATCTTTTATCCGTAAAACCGGAAGACATAAAAGATGATGAACCTTTATTTGGTGAAGGCCTTGGCCTTGATTCTATCGACTCACTTGAGCTGATCGTTTTACTAGGCAGGGAATATGGCATCGACATAAAAGATCCGAAAGAAGGAAGAAAAATTTTAGTAGATGTAAATACCATGGTTGCTTACATCGAAGCACACAGAACAAAATAAATTATTTTTCATTGAGCAGGATCGTTGTTACAGGTATTGGAGTGATAAGTGCTATAGGAAATACTGTAGCAGAAAATCGTATGGCGTTACAAGATGGTAAATGTGGCATTTCCACCTTAAGCCTTCTTCCTTCAAAATATGCCGGATTAATGCCTTTCGGCGAAATAAAGATCACAACGGAAGAACTAAAACAAAAACTACGTGCTACCGAACATGGTATTACAAGAACCTCATTATTGGCCTTACATGCGTTTGATGAAGCGATAAAAGATAGTCAGCTTAGCCATGATGAAATAACAGCCATTGATACGGCACTAATTGGTGCCAGCACTGTCGGTGGAATGTGTTTAACGGATGAGCTGTACAATGATGCGAATAAAAATGAAGGCGGCTCTGAATACCTGTCTTCCTATGACTGCGCTTCGGTAAATATTTATTTGCAGGAACGATATAAAATAAACGGCCCTGTTAATACTATTAATACCGCCTGTTCTTCTTCTGCTAACGCGATCATGTTTGGAGTAAGGCTGATTAAAGCCGGTATAGTAAGCAGGGCAATTGTTGGTGGCGTTGATTCTTTAGCAAAATTTACCATCAACGGATTTAATGCATTGCATATTTTATCTGCCGATATCTGCGCACCGTTTGATGAGCAACGCAAAGGCTTGAATTTAGGAGAAGGTGCGGCTTTTTTAGTATTGGAAAAAGAAGAAGATGCCGCTAATAAAAAAATATATGCGGAAGTGAGTGGTTACTGCAATGCCAATGATTCTTTTCATCCATCATCGCTATCTGATGAAGGTGACGGGCCATATTTGTCCATGAAAGGCGCGCTGGAAGTTGCCGGCTTAACAGCTGATAAGATTGGTTTTATCAATGCCCATGGCACAGCAACCGAAAACAATGATATGGTGGAAAGTACAGCAATGCTTCGTTTATTTGGTACGCCTCCCGCGTTTGCTTCAACAAAATCAAATATCGGACACACACTTGGCGCAGCAGGCGCTATTGAAGCTGTGTACAGCATTTTAAATCTTACACGCCAGGAAGTATACGCAGGACTTAACTGTCACCAACCTATTTCAGCAACAGGTTTAGTTCCTGTACAAGCCTATAAAAAAATGCCTTTGCAACATGTAATGTCTAACTCATTCGGATTTGCAGGCAATTGTACATCACTGATCTTTTCTACAATCTGATAGCATGCTTTATATTCATCAATCAACCTGCATATCGCCACAACAAACTTTTTTAGAAGTTGATCTCAATACAGTCCACGCATCTTCAGACAATAAGTTAAAAGTAATAGAGCCAACCTATGAAGGTATCCCTCCCGGAATTTTACGAAGAATGGGTAAGGCCGTTAGAATCGGCGTTGGTTCAGCACTGCCGTTACTTAAAGCAGTTTCGCTGGATGGATTTATAATAGGCACTGCAAACGGTGGTATGGAAGACTGCATCAAATTTTTAAATCAAATAATACAATACGATGAAGGTCTATTAACGCCAGGCAACTTTGTACAAAGCACCCCTAATGCCATTGCAGGACAGCTAGGCTTATTAACTAAGAACAAAGGTTATAACATTACACATGTTCATCGCGGGTTATCATTTGAAAATGCTGCTATTGATGCAATGATGATGTTACACGAATACCCATCCAACAATTATTTGTTAGGCGCTGTGGACGAAATATCAGCATACAATTACAATATTGACTATTTATCCGGCTGGTATAAAAAAGAAATGCTCTCCAATAAAGAATTGTATCAAACAAATTCGGCAGGCAGCATTGCAGGAGAAAGTGCCGTAATGTTTATTGTAAATGGAGATGAAACAAATGCCGTAGCACGCCTGCGGGGCATACAAACATTACATACTACTGATGAAAATAGTATTGAAAAACAGGTAAATGTTTTTATACAAAAACATTTACCTGACGAAGAAAAAATTGACCTGCTCCTTTCAGGAGAAAATGGTGATAACAGGCTGTCGAAATATTATACTGTTGTAGAAAGTAGTATAGGGAAAACTACGGCACGCTTTAAACATATAAGCGGAGAATACGCTACTGCAAGTTCTTTTGCAGTATGGTTAGCTACCCAGATCCTTACAACGCAAAAGGTACCATCACACATGTTACAAAAAAGTGGCCAGCCATCAATCATAAAAAATATCCTCATCTATAATAATTATAAAGGCGCTCAACATAGTTTTATTTTGTTAACGAAAGGAAATTAGTTGCATGAAAAAATTACATATCCATTATTTTCAACACGTTCCTTTTGAGGGTTTGGGCTGCATTGAAAAATGGATCGAAGAAAAGGGGCACACGGTGAACCATACCAAATTTTACGAGGCTGAAGTATTACCAGCCATGACAGATTTTGATTGGCTGATCATTATGGGCGGGCCAATGGGTGTGTATGATGATGCCACATTTACGTGGTTACAGCAAGAAAAAGAATTTATCAAACAAGCAATTACTGCAGACAAAACGGTGATTGGTATTTGCCTGGGGTCTCAGCTCATTGCCGCGGCACTTGGCGCTGACGTATATAAAAACACGCAAAAAGAAATAGGCTGGTTTGATGTAGCGCTAACCGCTATAGGCAAAGAAAATAAATTACTCGAAGGATTTGACGATCAGTTTAAAGTATTTCATTGGCATGGAGATACATTTAACTTGCCTGAAGGTGCTGAACATTTAATACAAACAGACATTTGTAAAAATCAATCTTTTTTATACAAAAAAAAGGTGCTGGGTTTGCAATTTCATTTAGAAGCGACAAAGGAAACATTAGTACAAATGACTGTACATGGAAAAAACGAATTGATCGCAAGCGACTCTATTCAAACTGAAAAAGAAATAATAACGACAACCCATTACATCGATGGTAACAATATAATGTTGTTTACTATTTTAGATAGGCTAGCCAGCTAAAGAAGTTTATTTCGCTTTAAGTTTTATTATTGCATTTTTTGTAAAGCTGCTTAACACCAATTTTCCGCTGATCGCTGCTCTCTCTTTCAATAATTCATCCCAATTTTCTGTTCCACTCCAAAACATTTTTTTCATTTGCAGCATTGCCTGCGGACTATAGTGAGACAAATTCTGCGCCATGCGATTGATCGATTCATCCATATTTTCTGTGTTCTCGTGTACTTCTGCATATAGGCCTTTTCTCTTTGCCCAATCACTGTTGCGCCACATACTGGCATCAATTGCCAATGCGGTAAAAGAAGACTTACCTATTTTTCTTTCCACAGCGGGACCGATTACGAAAGGGCCAAAACCGATAGCCAACTCACTTAACTTGATCTCTGCTTTATCAACTGCAATAGCATAATCAACTGCCGCAGCCAATCCTACCCCACCTCCAACGCATTTACCCTGTATGCGGCCTATGATAAATTTGGGGCATTTACGCATGGCATTAATAATATGAGCAAAGCTGCTAAAGAATGCTGTTCCTTCAGCTTCAGTTTTTATTTCTTTCAATTCTTCCAATGAAGCGCCCGAACAAAATGCCCTGTCTCCTGCACTTTTTAAGATGATCACTTTTGTCTCATCATGCGTGCCTGCAAAATGAATTTCTTTTGCCAACGCTTCAATAATCTTGCTGGGTAAAGAATTACTTTGAGGATGAAAAAACTCGATCGTTGTTATGCTATTATGTGTCTCAACTTTTACATACCCTTCTTTTACTTCCTGTATCATAATATTACTGTTAGTTAGGTTTTCAAAAATAAGCCGTTATGTTTTCTTTTTTGCACCTGTTTAAAAAAATAATTCCTGCTATCTATTTATTTCTTTTCTTAATTCCTTTGCCGTTTTACTGCTTCCATCATGGCTCCAACCCGGAGGCATAAAAAGATATTTAAGTTTGATAAAAAAGCTTGTCTTTTTTTGCAGGTCCTTACCGATGCTGTGCCACTCATGAAAAATAATTTTTATGGGATGATGTGGATTTTCCAATGGTTTGGTGAGGCCGTATACAACCGGCTCTTCCGGTAGTTCTTCCTGAAATGTACCAAATAATTTATCCCATATAATTAAGCACATACCCATATTTTTATCCAGGTACCTAATATTGCTTGCGTGATGAACCCTATGGTGACTTGGACTTACAAACAATACCTCAAACCAGGCCGGCATTTTTTGTACCATTTTTGTGTGGACCAGTATCCCGTATATCTGCGTTAACGCATACATAAATACTATGTCTGCAGGACTGAATCCCAAAAATGCCAGCGGTATAAAATAGATAAAACGATACAACGGCTGAAAGACTGAAGAGCGGAAACCTGTAGTTAAATTAAACTCGTCGGAAGAATGATGGGTTACATGCACGGCCCAAAATACCCTGCAATAATGGTCAACCCTGTGCTCAAAATAATAAACAAGATCTTCCAGCACAAATAACAATGGCCAATAGATCCAGGGGTTAGTACTTACCTTAAACACGTGATGGTCGTAAAACCATTGAAGAATAATAAAAAGATAAACGATCCTGAATAACAGATCTATTCCCGCATTTAAAAGTGAGAGATAGATATTCATCAACGTATCCTTAACCGTGTAATATTTTTTAAAGTGCAGGTGACTTAATAAAATTTCAGAACCAATTACAATAATGTAGAGTGGCGTAGCAATTGTTATTAATGTTTTTTCATTAAGCTGGAATGACATAATATATAGTTAGGGAACCTACTATTAAACGCTAAATTTTGATGCCTATTGTTTTATTGTACCTAGTATTCTGCACATTTATACAGACATGATATCTTTTTCTTTTGCTTCGAGGTGTTTTTCTACCAGTGTGATAAAACGGTTGGTGAGGTCTTGTACTTCTGCTTCAGCATCTTTGGCAGCATCTTCACTTAATCCGTCTTTTTGTAATTTTTTTATCTGTTCGATAGAATCCCTGCGGATATTTCTGACAGAAATTTTTCCGTTTTCACCTTCCGCATTAGCCCTTTTCACTAATTCCCTTCTTCTTTCTTCCGTTAATGGTGGTAAAAATAAACGAATAATATTCCCATCATTTTGCGGGTTGATACCAATATTGCTGGCAATGATCGCTCTTTCAATAACCTGCAACATGTTTTTTTCCCAGGGTTGTATGGATATCGTGCGTGCATCCAACACTGATATATTAGCTATCTGCGCGATAGCAGTAGGTGCGCCATAATAATCGGCTACAATTCCATCCAGCATAGTAGGACTGGCTTTTCCGGCACGTATCTTAGTCAATTCAGCCTCTAAATGACTGATCGCTTTTTTCATTAGGGCTTCTGTTTCCATCTTAACGAGCGTTAATTCTTCTGACATATCGTAAACATTGATTGGCTGCAAAACTAAAGAAAAGAATGATGTATAAGACCATCCGGTAAATAGTCTGAAAAATTAATTAAAAATGGGGGAAAAGATATTTATTTAGATTCCATGTGCTCAGTAACCAGCGTAAGTATCTTGGCAGATTTCATAACGGTTGGTGCCGGAATATTTTTACTGTTTGACAATTTATTTTTAGGCCTGCTATAATAAATTATGAGGGTAGAAGCCAACGATGTTAGCAATAAGATAGCAATAGTAATGGTAGTACCCATCCCCTGTAATAAAAACGCCAATCCGATAAAACCCGCATTAGCAGCAACACAGCCAATTGTAATGGTCCGGTGTGTTAGGCCAAGATCCAATAAAAAATGATGTATATGAAGCCTATCCGGACTAAAGGGGGAACGTTTATTCAGTAAACGCAGACTAAACACTCGTAAGGTATCAAAAAGAGGCACTATTAATATTGCAAATCCTATGGCAGGAGCCGCTTTTAATGGAAATGCGCCTGAAGGATTACCCGCGATATTGATAAATTTTATTACAAGTATAGCATTCACCAATCCTATTAATAATGATCCCGTGTCACCCATAAATATTTTAGCAGGCGAGAAATTATATACCAAAAAACCGATAAGGCTTCCTGTCATTGAAAAAGCTATGATCGAGTAAATCGGATACCCTGCATAAAAAAAGTAGGTGCCAAAAATGAGTGTTGTTAATAAGCCTAAGCATCCTGCAAGCCCATCAATGCCATCAATCAAATTAAAGGAGTTGATAATAACTAATACAGTAAATAATGTAAGTATGCCACTTGCAATACGTGGAATTGAATAAATGCCTAGAAAACCGTGCATATTGGCAAGATGAACCCCACCAAATTTAATAATGATACATGCAGCGACCAATTGGCCAATAAATTTTTTTGAGGCAGATAAAACAAGGATATCGTCTTTAATACCCAGAAAAAAGATCACAATTGCTGCAGCCGCATAATACTGTAATTGTGAATTAGTAGTTGTTGTTGGAACACACAATAATATGGCTAATATAAACCCTGCGAATATCCCCAACCCCCCCAAAGTTGGTATAACAACTTTATGCACTTTACGTTCATCAGGTTCATCAAATAATTTTTTATCCCTGGCAACCTTTATGATAATAGGGATTGCAAAAAAGGTGATAATGAAAGCCAAAGCTCCGCTCAATAAAATATTCTCCATTCCAAAATTGTTTAATAGTTATCTCACTAATGTTTAAACATATGCAGGCTATCATTATACATCATCCATACAATAATCGAGCCTAACCCTTACAAGACAACTATTCTCTTGAAATTGTTGCCTCGAATTTCTCTATTAAAAACAAAATAGGTTAATATATATACGTTGAAAAACGTACCACAAGATAACAAATAATAGTTTAGAGTCATAATTGTTAAGGGCCGATTACATTAACGGCAAATTTTATTTTTTATTGGTATCTGTATGGTATTTCTTTTGATTTGAAGTAGGTTTGCAGCCTAGAAAATAAAATATGGCTAATTTAAAAGATACGGCAACACAGGTACGCAGAGATATAGTAAGAATGGTACACGCAGTACAAAGCGGGCATCCCGGTGGTTCATTGGGCTGTGCAGATTTTTTTGTAGCGCTGTATTTCAAAGTAATGAAGCGTAAAGAAGGTTTTGACATGGATGCCAAAGGAGAAGATGCCTTTTTTTTAAGCAATGGACATATTTCTCCGGTATTTTATAGTGTTTTAGCCCGCTCAGGTTATTTTCCTATTAGCGAATTAAGCACCTTCAGAAAATTGAATAGCCGCTTACAGGGCCATCCTACTACGCACGAGCATTTACCAGGCGTTCGTATGGCCAGCGGATCATTAGGACAGGGTTTTAGCGTTGCGATCGGTGCGGCAATGGCTAAAAAATTAAATAAGGATACCAATATTGTTTATTCATTACACGGTGATGGCGAACTGGATGAAGGGCAGAACTGGGAAGCGATCATGTTTGCACATCACCATAAAGTAGATAATTTAATATCTACGATCGATTGGAACGGCCAGCAAATTGATGGTACAACCGACCAGGTGATGAGCCTGATCAGCCTTCCTGCTAAATTTGAGGCTTTTGGCTGGGAAGTGATCATTCTTGAAAAAGGAAATGATATTGATGCTATTATCGCTACATTGGAAAAAGCCAAAACCTTTGTAGGTAAAGGTAAACCGATCGTTATTTTGATGAAAACGGTGATGGGACAAGGAGTTGATTTTATGGAAGGCCACCACGAATGGCATGGAACTGCACCCAGTGATGCGCAGTTAAAAACAGCTTTGGACCAATTACCTGAGACTTTGGGCGATTATTAAATTTTGATTAAGAAATTGCTTATAAAAATGAAAAGCGGCCTGAAAACGGCTGCTTTTTTATTGGTTTAACTGCAATTTTATTGCCCGTATCATAAATAGTGTCAAATTTTTTATTGATAATCAATCAATTATAAAGGTACGATAAAAAATAATTACTTTTTTCCTTGGAAAACTGTGTAATATAATGCTACCTTCGCCGTCCATTTAAAAAACACCGGGATAGCGGTGTAATCATTTAAAACAAATAATACAATGAGTAAACTACATTTCACCACTAAACATGCGAACGAGGCTACCGTTACTCACAACTGGTATGTTGTTGATGGTACTAATCAAACCGTTGGGCGCATCTGTTCTAAAATCGCAGCAGTTTTGCGCGGTAAGAACAAAGCTTATTACACACCACACGTTGACTGTGGAGATTTCGTTATCGTGATCAATTGCGAAAAAATGAAATTGACCGGCACGAAGATGGACGACAAAATTTACGATACTTACACTGGCCATCCAGGCGGACGTAAAGAAGAAGTTGCTAAAGATCTACAAAAGCGCAGACCGGAAGTTCTTGTTGAAAGAGCGGTTAAAGGTATGTTGCCTAAAAATCGTCTTGGCCGTAAGATGTATAAAAAATTATTCGTGTATGCTGGTCCGAACCATCCGCATTCATCACAAAAACCTCAAACATTCACTTTCTAATTATATAAATAATGGAAAAACAAAAAAATGCCGTTGGTCGTCGTAAAGAAGCTGTAACCCGTGTTTTCTTAAGCAAGGGAGAAGGTAAGATCACCATTAACGGTAAAGATTATAAAGACTACTTTTCACTGGTTTACTTACAAAATCAAGTAGAAGCTCCTTTCAAAACAGTTGAAGTGGCTGATAAATTTGATATCGTTGTGAATGCAAAAGGCGGTGGTATTAAAGGACAGGCAGAAGCTATTAAATTAGGTATTGCACGTGTTTTGTTGGAAGTAAATCCAGAATATCGTCCGGCATTGAAAGCTGCAGGCTTACTTAAAAGAGATCCACGTTCTGTTGAGCGTAAAAAACCAGGTCTTAAAAAAGCAAGAAAAAGCTTCCAGTTCAGCAAACGTTAATCGTTTCAGAATTCATGGTGTATTGTTCTTGGTTCATTGGAAATTTATTCTTTGAACTACTAACAGGAACCAATGGACAAGCAACCAGGAACAATAATTTAAAAAACACTCTTTAAATAAATACAATGGAAAATAATACTTCCTTACAACAGCAACTTCTTGAAGCAGGCGTACATTTTGGACATCTTAGAAAAAAATGGAACCCAAAGATGTTACCTTACATTTTTGCTGAGAAAAAAGGTATTCATATTATCGATCTAAACAAAACGGTAGAAGGTTTGCAAGAAACTGCTGCTGCTTTGAAATCGATCGCTAAAAGTGGTAAAAAGATAATGTTTGTAGCTACAAAAAAACAAGCGAAAGAAATCGTTGCTGATTGTGCTCAAAAGATCAATATGCCATTTGTTACAGAACGTTGGTTAGGTGGTATGCTAACTAACTTCAATACTGTTCGTAAAAGCGTTAAAAAAATGCAGAGCATCGAAAAGATGTTGAACGACGGCAGCATTGATAATTTAACTAAAAAAGAACGTTTAACATTAACACGCGATAAAGAAAAGATGGAGAAAGTGTTGGGTGGTATCGCGCAAATTAGCCGTGTACCAGCAGCGTTATTCTTGGTAGATATCGGTCACGAACATATCGCTTTAGCAGAAGCTAAACGTTTAGGCATTACAACATTTGGTATGGTTGATACGAACTGTGATCCTAACAAAGTTGAATTTGCCATCCCTGCAAATGATGATGCTACTAAATCGATCGCTATTATCGTAAACTATATCACTGCAGCAATCGCCGAAGGTTTGGCTGAACGCCAGGCTGAAAAAGATGAAGATGACAGTGCTAGCGATGTAGAGGAAAGTCCGGAAGCAAAAGCGGCCCGCTTTGAACAAAAAGTTGGTGAAGGTGATGACAGAGGTAAACGTGCAAGAGGTGCAGCTCCAACAAAACGCCGTGTTCCAGGTCCTGGCGCAAGTGGTGGTGCCAGAAGGCCAGGTGGTCCAGGTGCAGGCCCAAGATAATTTTCAAATTTTCAACAACTAATAGAAAATGCAAAGAGATGATATACTTTGCATTTTCCTTTTCTATTAATTTTTAATATTAATCTTAATTATATGAGTGCAACAATAACAGCAGCAGACATCAACAAATTACGCCAGGCAACAGGTGCAGGTATGTTAGATTGTCGTAAAGCATTAACAGAAAGTAATGGTGATTTTGAAGCAGCGATCGATTGGTTACGTAAACACGGCCAAAAAGTAGCAGCTAAACGTAGTGACAGAGAAGCCAAAGAAGGTGTTATCCTTGCTAAAACAACTGCAGATAATAAAACTGGTATGATCGTTTGTATCAGCTGCGAAACTGATTTCGTTAGCAAGAATGCAGAGTTTGTAGCCTTTGCTCAATCAATTGCAGATGCAGCTATTTCAAATAACGTAAAGAGTGCAGAAGAATTGAACGCAGTATCTATCGGTGGTAAAAAAGTAGCTGATCTTATCAATGATAAATTAGCTGCAATCGGAGAAAAAATTGAGATCTCTAAATTCGAAAGAGTGGAAGCGCCTTATGTAGCTTCTTATATTCATGGGCAAAACCGTATGGGTGTTTTAGTAGGTTTTACTAAGACGGCAGGTGATGCAGGTAAAGATGTAGCGATGCAAATTGCTGCAATGAATCCTTTGGCTGTTGATGAAACTTCTATCTCTCCTGAAATGATCGCTAGAGAAAAAGATATCGCTATCGAACAAATTAAAGCAGAAGGTAAACCAGCTGAAATGGCTGAAAAAATTGCCGTAGGTAAGATCAACAAATTCTTTAAAGACAATACATTATTGGCTCAGCCGTTTGTAAAGGACGCTACTAAATCAGTAAGCGATTTCTTGAAAAGTGTTGATGCTGACCTAAAAGTTACAGAATTCAAAAGAGTAGCATTAGGCTAAAATATATTTCAATTTTATAAAAAAGGCTGTCTCATAAGGGACGGCCTTTTTTGTGCTGGTACTTTAGAACAGGCTGTAGTGGTTTTTAAAACTCCCATAGCCTTTAGATTTTTTTACAAGTTTAAAAATATATCTTCGCAAACGAAATCAGGTATCTCACGCTACAAATCATATTTATGCAACCAAAGTACAAGCGAATTCTACTCAAATTGTCAGGTGAATCTTTAATGGGAGATAAGAATTTTGGATTAGATTCCGATGTTATTGCACAATATGCGCAGGATATTAAACAGATAACGCAATTAGGAGTACAGGTGGCTATTGTGATTGGAGGTGGTAATATTTACCGTGGAATGAACGAAGCAGAAACAGGCATTGAAAGAGCGCAGGGTGATTATATGGGCATGTTGGCCACCGTGATCAATGGTATGGCTTTACAAAGTGGTTTAGAAAAAGCAGGCGTATATACACGTTTACAAAGCGCCATTAAAATGGAACAGATCGCTGAGCCTTATATCCGCAGAAGAGCTATTCGTCACGTAGAAAAAGGAAGAGTCGTAATATTTGGTGCTGGTACAGGAAATCCATATTTCACTACTGATACAGCTGGTTCGTTAAGGGCCATTGAAATTAAAGCTGATGTTATTTTAAAAGGAACCCGCGTTGATGGTATTTATACAGCTGATCCTGAAAAAGATAAAACAGCTACTAAGTTTGAAACGATCTCTTTTGCAGAATGTATCAGCAAAAATTTAAAAGTGATGGATATGACCGCTTTTACGTTATGCATGGAAAACGAATTGCCGATCATTGTATTTAATATGAATGAACCAGGTAACTTATTAAAAGTGGTAACAGGAGATAAGGTCGGCACTTTAGTGAAAGGATAATTGTATAGATCTATAGAGAATTTAAATACGCGTCTATATTTCCGATCGAAGATATTACCGGCAGCATTGATACTATTTGAGCACTGGCAGTCCCCGAAGGAGTAGCCGTTACAAAATTTTGATATCCTAAATAATAATCATTCCCCTGCTTTGAAATAACAATCATCGTTGCCTGTTGGCCAACTGGAATTATTTGTGTGGTTGAAAATATATGACTCGTTGCATCTCCATATAAACTTACTACAGATCCAATATTATTAAATACCAAATAGGCGACACTGGTAGCATTGGTAAAATTCGATGGCATATCGATAGCGACAGTTGTTTTAATAGCATTTGTATCATACAAATTTTCGAAACTCATCCACTTTAAATTATTGCTTATGATCGCATAAGTAGTATCATTCGTTTCAGATATACTATCGTTAGTAACATCGGTATTTGCTGTCCAGTTAAAATAATCTACTCCTGCCTGGTTGGCGGTAAATGTTTCTGTTGAAGCGATAGAAGAATCGGTAGTATAACTTACTGTGTATTTTGCGCCATTGGCCAATTGCACATCGCTCCCATTTTGACTGAACGCAAGAAACAAACTGCCTTCTGATATTAATAATTGGTTATCGGCAACAGTAGATAGCCCCGCTCTAATCAGATCTCCTTTTGTTTTAATAACCAGTGTTTGTTGTTGTATTGTACCAGTCACATACTGATCAGCCGAATTTACAAAAGTATTGGGTGCAAAAGTAAATGCTAGTCCTGAGGGTGTGGTAATATTGGTGGTAGTATTTGACACCGTGAAACTATCCGAAACAGGTATAATTGCAAGTGCATTTTTTAAACCGGTTACAGGCAGGGAAGAAGATATTACATTGTACCATGCATTATCCGGACCTGTTAATTGACCTGCATCGGGTACAAATTTATTAGTGCTTTTTTCACATCCCGTTAGACATACTACTCCTGTTATAAGAATAAGTAATGTGCGAATTCTACTCATCATTAATTAATTTGCTCTTCTAAATAGATACGAGATTTTTTGTTTGTGCTGCCTGCTGTTATTATAAATCTAAACGCAAGCCGATGTGCATACCGACAGTAGTGTATTTTTGTTGTACGGGAGATTCATTACTGGTCATTGAGCTAAAGTTATAGCGGAAATAAGGTTCAGCGAAGATATGCCATTGGTCATTCAGCTTATAAAATACGGATGCACCTCCCGTAATACCCAGTCCTATGTTGGTTTTATACTGATAAGCCAAAGAAGACGTTTTACCGGTATTGATACTTTCAGGTTGAGAGCTTGAATCTAAAACCTGGCCTTGCTGCCAACTGTAAATATTCATGATCGGGCCCGCATTGATATTAATGTGTATTTTATCATTACCTAATTCATATCCGAAAAGAACAGGCACATCAACACTACGGTAATGGTTATACGAAGTTTTATACTTCGCTCCGCTTATGGTATATGAACCTGTTGTATCATGTGTTACCGGATCGATGACGTACACTATTTCTGAAATATTATTTTCTACAAAAGTGAATTTTTCATTGATCTGGCTATAATTCAAACCGCCGGCAATACTAATGCCACTTCTGAATACTTTGGTGTAACGAAGTCCTGCACTAAAAGCGCTCGAAAAGCTTGTACTTTGTTTTCTTTTCTGCAAATAGGCAGAATTAGCGGTGTCAGTCAAACTTCTAATAGAATAATCCGGCCCTACATATACTTCAACATACTGTTTGTTTCCCGCAACATCCTTTTCAACAGTAGGGCATTCAGGAAGATAGATCTTTGTTGAAATGTTTTTGACAATTTCAATAGAATCGATGACAGATGGCCTTATTATTTTTTCTGCCGTAAATAATAATTTATTCGTCAAATATCCTTGTGGAGAAAAGATCGATATGTGCTTTTTACCTTTTAGCATCCTGGAATTTGATACAGTGCTGTACGCTCTGTCTGTATTGTCATCCACCATTCCACCTGTACCCTTTATTGCAAGGTATCCATCTAAGAATCCGGTAGCATTATGCCTGTGAGCAAGAGTATGCTTTGCCTTTACATGAGAAAGGCTAGTAGCTGTATAATCGTTATTGGTATTGAAATTATTATTCGTAGCCGCACGTACATTATTTATTTGAGCCGCATTTTTATTTTTTGCCAAAGCACTAACAGTTAATTCATTCGTTGGCTTGTTGAATTTATCTGTTGCTTTTGTTGATACTTCTGTATTGTTTGTAGCGTTACCGTCTGTTACATTTCCCGACTGGGAATTGTGCAAGGCCGTATTATTTATTCCATGTTGTGCTTCGGTAATATTTGTAGCATTATTACTTGCTGTATTTTCTGTCGTTGAATTTTGCAGCGATGCTGTAGTCTGATGAGAAATTTGATTGGCAGAAGTATTTGCGCCATGAATACCAGTAGCTGCAATTGTGTTATTTGAATTTGTACTATTAGTGGTGTTATTACTATTGATCGACAATAAGATACCCGAAACTCCTATCAGGAATACTCCTGTCAATAACAGTATGTTCTTGTTATTCAGATAGCTGATCCAAAAAATTCCTGGCCTTTTTTTCTTCCTTGCCGCAACAATATTATCCCAGATATGAGGAGGGACTTCGGAATTGTAATTCTCGAGGTTGGTTTTAAAAAAGTTATCAAAATTTTTCATATCGCTCATACAGCAATTTTTTGTAATTCCAGGATCTGCTTTTGTAGCATATTCCTCGCTTTTACCAGCTGACTCCTGCTAGTACCTGGCTGTATGCCTAACATTTCTGCAATCTCATCATGCTGATATCCTTCTATAACATACAAGTTAAAAATAAGCTTGTAGCCACTTGGCAGCATATTGATCAGGTCCATTAATTCTTTTTCTGTAAGATCTGAATAAGCAGAAGGCTCTACTGCACTTTCATCCTTATCTTTTATTTCATAGCCAACTACTTCTTTTTCATAGCGCCTAAGTGAATATTTTTTTAAGGCCGTGTTCACAACAATTCTCCGTATCCATCCTTCAAAAGAGCCTTCAAATTTAAATTGGTGCATCTTGTCAAAAACTTTAATAAAAGCATCCTGCAAAATATCCTCCGCATCTGCCGAACTACGGGCATACCGAAGGCATACGCCCAACATGCGGCCGCTGAAACGGTCAAACACCTCCTTTTGACTGGCGGCATCTTCCCTTATGCAAGCTTTTATTAACTGGATCTCGGTCAATTTACTGTTTGTTTACAGTGCGCCTTTCAGGTAGTAAGACGCCCTGGTTAGTATATACGTTGCCTGAATGCTTTTATTGTGTAATAAATACACAATTCGTACTTTTTCACTCCATTTTACCACTAGGAAAGTTAACACTTTATTCGCTCATACCAGTATTCTTTTTTATATGATTTATTTAATCGAGTTTTGTTTAATTAATACGTTCAAAATGAGTTCAATAGCAGCCATACGAAAAGACTATAAACTTGCCACGCTCAGTGAGCTGGAGATCGACAAAAATCCCATCAAACAATTTGGCAAATGGTGGGATGAAGCGATCAACTGTGCTATAGATGAAGTAAACGCGATGACATTAGCTACTGCTACTTTACAAGGAAAACCCTCTGCAAGGATCGTGTTATTAAAAGGATATGATGACAATGGTTTCAGTTTTTTTACAAATTATGAAAGCCATAAAGGAATTGAATTAGGCGCAAATCCACAAGCGAGCCTCGTTTTTTTCTGGAAAGAATTGGAGCGCCAGGTAAGAATAGAAGGCATAACAGAAAAACTAACTGCGAAGGAAAACGACACCTATTTTTTATCAAGGCCCGAAGGCAGTCGTATCGGCGCATGGGCGTCTCCGCAAAGCCAGGTCATTAAACAAAGAGAAGAAATAGAAGAAAGCGTAAAAAAGTATACGCAACAATTTTCCGGTAACCCAATTGATCGCCCTGCATTTTGGGGGGGATATCGTGTTAAACCACAAATAATAGAATTTTGGCAGGGAAGACCCAGCCGTTTGCATGATAGGATACAATATTCTTTACAGGAGAATGGGCAATGGAAAATAGAAAGGCTGGCGCCTTAATAATGGTAAATGATAAATGGTAAATGACAATTAGTATGCGAATGCATTTATAATTTACCATTTACCATTCAACATTTTTTAAGCTTTTTTCTTTGGTGCTGCTTTTGGGGCTGCTGGTTTTGCCGCCGGTGCCGCCTTTTTTGCAGCCGCTTTTTTTACAACTTTCGCTGGTCTTGATTTACCAAAAGAACCATTAGAAATTTTTCCTCTTTTTGTTTTTATATCTCCGCGTCCCATAATTTATTTTTATTGATGTTAGTTGATTGATAAGATTAAAAAAGCAAGACATACTATATGCCTTGCTTTTTAATTTGTTTTAATAGCATTACAATTTGCCAGACAATTCTTTACCAGCTTTGAATTTAGCTACTTTTTTAGCTTTGATTTTGATAACAGCACCTGTTTGAGGATTACGTCCGTTACGGGCTGCTCTTTTAGATACTGAAAAAGTACCAAAACCTACTAGAGTAACTTTACCGCCACCTTTTAAAGTTTTAGTAACCGCTTCAATAAATGAATCTAAAGTAGCGTTAGCTTGTGTTTTTGTAATTTCTGCGTCGTCAGCAATTTTTGCAATTAATTCAGCTTTGTTCATAGTTAAATTTTTATTTTTTTTACTGCGACAAATATAGAGGGTTTTTGATTGCAACAAAATTATTTTTAGTAAAATTTATTTTTAAAAAAACCGCTATAATCCATAAGGAACAAGGCATATAGCAAATTGGCGGGTTTTGATTTTGAATTACGGTATTATATGGCTATTTCAAAACCCTTTACCAGAAAGGGTTTCAGGAGAAATGACAAGCAAATCCTTTGTCATCGGGGTTTTGGCGAGAGTATTTTACCCTTAAAATATGTTAAAAGATCAACTAAATTGTTTTGCACATTTAGTTAACAACCTCCATCAGGGAACGAAAAGCAATAAATTTATCACCCCATTTGTCAAACATTTCTTGTCTGAATACGGGCCCGAATTTTTCCATATATAGATTATACATTGCTTTACTTTCTGTAGAATATTGAACAGCATACGTTGGCCCCTCATTTTCATCTACTTCTAATAAATGAAAAATAGTTGCAGTTGTAAAACAACCTGTATCAATAACAGCACGGGTATGTACTTCACGCATCCAGTCAAGCCATTCTTCATGTATTGACCAGGTAACTTTTAAGGTAACGTTGTAAACAAACATATATATAATATAGAATGAGAAAATTAGTTCGTTATTTCAATTCAACATATATCGGACAATGATCACTGTGTTTAACATCAGGATAAATATCAGCGTCGATCAATTGCGCCTTTAATGGTTCTGTTACAGTAATGTAATCAATGCGCCAACCTTTGTTATTCAATCTTACCGTTGGGAAACGCTGACTCCACCAACTATAACGATGAGGTTCCTTATGAAATTCACGAAAAGTATCTATCCACCCGCTACCTAAAAATTTATCCATCCAGGCACGTTCTTCAGGTAAAAATCCGCTGCTTTTTTTATTTCCTTTGGGGTCGTGGATATCAATTTCATTGTGCGCAATATTATAATCACCACATAAGATCAATTTAGGATTTGTCTTTCGTAATGCGTTAAGATAATTATGGAACTCATCCAGCCACACATATTTAAATTGCTGGCGCTCATCACCACTGGTTCCGGAAGGAAAGTAAGCATTGATCAAACGGATATCTCCAAAATCCAATTGTATCACTCTTCCTTCATTATCGCTGGTCGGTAATCCGCAACCGATATGAACTTTGTCGGGCTTTATTTTTGTGAAGATGGCTACGCCACTGTAACCTTTTTTTTGTGCGCTGAACCAATGATGCTCAAAACCCAACGCTTCTAATTGTTTGGTATCAACATCATCTTTGGTGGCTTTGGTTTCCTGCAGACAAATAATATCAGCGGGATTGGTTTGTAACCAATCAATGAATCCTTTTTTTAAAGCGGCACGTATGCCATTAACATTGTAAGAGATGATGCGCATATTGTTTATCTGGTTATCTTTAGCTACTGCAATTTAAACTCATTTAAATGGAAATTTTCAATAAAATTGAACAATACATTCCGGATTTTGAAAAAAAACTCAATGAAGTAAATAGCACAACCATTTCCTCGAATCTTTATTGTCAAAAATACCTTGCTCATTTATTATTATATAAAAGATATTATTTACACATCTATGCCTCTGTGCTGGAGCATGCTTTGAAAAATACCGATCAGGCTAAAGAAGAAATTATTTTAATTGACTATGGTGCTGGAAATGGGTTACTAGGGCTATTCGCCAAATTTTGTGGGTTCAAGCGTGTATTTATAAACGATCATAATAAAGTTTTTTGCGAAGCTGTAGAACGATTGTCAATCGCAATTGATGTTTCACCTGACAATATAATTGTTGGAGACATTGATGCCGTTGTCCAATTTTTTCTGACTGAAGAGCAGCCAACGGCCATAGTGGGCACTGACGTTATAGAGCATATTTATGACCTGTCTTATTTCTTCAGGATCATAAATAAAATAAATTCCTCTATTATTTCCGTATTCACAACAGCCTCTAATCCGTTTAATAAATATAAAGTACATCAACTAAAACAATTACAATATAAAGATGAGTACATAGGAAATTCTCCCGAAGCTGATCCTTTGTTTGGAGAAGCCAGAATGGAGGCTTTTATTAAAATAAGAGAAGACATTATCAGAAAAAATTTTACTGCCTTCGAAGCGGATGAAATTACAAAGTTGGCAATAGTAACCAGAGGATTGATAAAAAAAGATATTATTGCTGCCGTTCAGAAATATCTTAATGATAAGAGCTTGCCGGCTTTACATATATCAGGTAATAACACCTGTGATCCTTACACAGGCAGTTGGACAGAACGTATTCTTAGTTATAAAGAATACCAACAGATCTACTTGAATGGAGGTTATCAGTTGAGCCTCTATAATGGTTTTTACAATGAATATACCGCTGGTGTAAAAGGCGCATTGTTAAAAATCGCTAATGCCGGTGTTTCATTGATAGGTAAATCAGTAGCCCCTTTTATTGGACTGGTAGGAACTCCGCTGAACAACAAATCTTAAAGTGGCGATTCTTCTACTCTTTTACCAACAGGTAAAGTAATACCCAGGCTCAATATCATTTCATAAGTGCCAAAAGCCTGCTTTGCTGTTCCTTCATAAATTTTTAATCCCGAGTATCGGGCGTAATCAACTTTGTTGGAATATTCTAAATAGATATAATGGCAAAAAGTTGCACGTATAGCTGCTTCTGCACCAACGTTCCAGCCGCCTAATTGAAAATGCGGATTGTTAGGCTTTTCCTGAAGTGCACCTGCAGTTGAATCCAAAAAGAAGCCATCCTGCACATGAGGAATAACCGGGCCAACACCAAATTTGGCCAACGCATCTAATTTTATATTTCCACTTCTATCTGCAACTAAATGCCAGCGTTTTACCAAATTGAACAAAAGGAAATTTGCCCCGTTATTCAAATAATAATAATAACCGTTAGCGTTATTGAAATTTATTAAGGTATCAACTTGTTTGCCATGCAAAGTGCCATTTAAACGAGCTGTCTGATCTTCAAATAGAAATTTAGTATGGTCAAAATTAATTTCAACAGCCCATCCTTTTTTTCTGTTTAGAAACATCCCTAAGCGATAATTGTATTGAGGAATAGATAATGCTTTATGAAATATCCCTTCATCCCAACCCGGATGATCTTGTCCGTTAATATTTACCCAGGTATAATTGTTACCAAGAGAAGGTTGGTTAACGCGTATATTACTATTGGTGTAAGACTCTTTGTTGTATCCCCATGAAAAATAAATTTCATGTTTTCTTTCTTTCTTTTTAGCTGTTTGAGCATTGGCAGAAAATGTGGTGGCCAATAACAATAAAGCTATCGAACACAAGGCAATCTTTTTGTTTGTCATCAAAATTTGTTTTGGGACGTAAAAGTAAATAAAAGAAAGTGACTGCGGACATAAATCGGCGCCAATTATGTGAACGGCATGTTATGCGTCATATTCTAACACTGGCCTTAGCCAACGTTCCACTTCTTCCAATGACATTTTCTTTCTTTGAGTATAATCCAATACCTGGTCTTTTTCAATTTTACCCACGCCGAAATATTTGCTATCAGGATTGGCAAAGTACCAGCCACAAACGGAAGAACCCGGATACATGGCCAATGATTCAGTTAATGTAATACCGGTAGCCTCTTTTCCGCCTAACAGATCAAACAATTTATATTTTTCCGTATGATCAGGACAAGCGGGATAACCTGGTGCCGGGCGAATGCCCATATATTCTTCTTTGATCAATTGTTCGTTGGTTAAATGTTCATCGCTTACATAACCCCAAAATTCCTGGCGGGTTCGTTTGTGCAATACTTCAGCAAAGCCTTCCGCAAAACGATCCGCTAATGCCTGCAAAATTATCTTGTTGTAATCATCCAGGTTTTCTTCAAAACGTTTGATATGTGGCTCAATACCTTCGATCGTTACGGAAAAAGCGCCTATATAATCCTGCTTTTCATACTCTTCTGGAATTATAAAATCAGCCAAAGAAAAATTCGGCTGACCTGGTGCTTTTTTTATTTGCTGACGCAGAAACTGCAGGTCGATCGTATCACTACCTCTTTTTATTACCACCGTATCTGCAGCAATCTTATTTGCTTCCCAAAAACCGATAACGCCCTTTGCATTCAACCATTTTTCATCGATGATCTGCTTCAGTAATTTTTTGGCGTCGTTGTATAAATTAGTAGCCTCTTTACCAATGATCTCATCCATTAAGATTGCAGGAAATTTCCCATGCATCTCCCATGCAATGAAGAATGGCTGCCAATCAATATATTCAGCGATCTCTTTCAGGTCATAGTTGTTAAATATTTTTGTTCCGATAAATGTAGGTTTCACAGGTGTGAATTTATCCCAGTCTATTTTTACCGGATTCAATTGCGCTTCCGGAAATTTTAAATAATTCTTTACCGTTTTTTTATTGCCGAAATCTAACTTCAACTTAGTGTATTCTGCTTTTACACCATTTAAAAATTCTGGCTTTTGTTCTTTACTCAGCAAACTACCGGCAACGGTTACACTACGTGATGCATCCAAGACATGCACTACGCCATTATCATATTCAGGTGCAATTTTTACTGCAGTATGCATACGGCTTGTTGTAGCGCCTCCGATCAATAATGGAATATCCATATTGCGTCTTTTCATTTCGCGGCCTATGTGCACCATTTCATCCAATGAAGGTGTGATCAATCCGCTTAGGCCAATAATATCGACATTGTGTTTGATGGCTTCGCTTAATATTTTATCTGCAGGTACCATTACGCCCAAATCGATAATATCATAGCCATTGCAACCCAGCACAACGCCTACAATATTTTTACCAATATCATGTACATCGCCTTTTACGGTTGCCAATAAAATTTTTGCAGCTCCTGCAGCTTCTTCGTTTGTTGTGCCTGCGGCAAGATGCGCCTGTTTTCTATCTTCCTTTTCCTGTTCAATAAATGGTGTGAGAACGGCTACGGCTTTTTTCATTACGCGCGCGCTTTTTACCACCTGCGGTAAAAACATTTTACCTGCGCCGAACAAATCGCCAACGATATTCATTCCATCCATCAGCGGGCCTTCAATTACATCTAAAGGTTTAGGGTATTTTTGTCTTGCTTCTTCTGTATCTATATCAATGTATTCTGTAATCCCATTGATCAACGCATGCGCCATTCTTTTTTCTACCGGTTCGCTTCTCCACTTTTCGTCCTTTACTTCTACTTTGCCTTTTGCTTTTACAGTTTCGGCGAAATTGATCAGTGCTTCCGTGGCTTCGTTGTTGGTATTATTTCTGTTTAAGATAACGTCTTCGCAAAGGTCGCGGAGCTTTGGTTCAATCTCGTCGTATACCACCAGCTGCCCTGCGTTCACAATCCCCATGTCCATTCCGGCTTTGATGGCATAGTATAAGAATACGCTGTGTATCGCTTCACGTACATGGTCATTTCCCCTGAAAGAGAAAGACACATTACTTACACCACCGCTTATTTTTGCGAGCGGCATCAATCTTTTTATTTCTGCCGTTGCTTCAATAAAATCTACGGCGTAATTGCTGTGTTCTTCAATACCTGTTGCTACCGCAAATATGTTTGGATCAAAAATAATATCCTGCGGATCGTAGCCAACTTGATCTGTCAAAATTTTATATGCCCTGTGACAGATCTCTACTTTTCTTTCTTTGGTATCAGCCTGTCCTACTTCATCAAAGGCCATCACCACCACTGCAGCACCATAACTTTTACAAACAAAAGCCTGCTCAATGAATTTAGCTTCGCCTTCTTTCATCGAGATAGAATTCACGATACATTTTCCCTGCACACATTTTAAGCCCGCTTCAATGATCTCGAATTTACTGCTATCGATCATAATAGGGATCTTGGCGATATCCGGTTCAGCCTGTACTAAGTTTAAAAAGGTTCTCATGGCAGTAACGCCTTCCAATAAGGCATCATCCATGTTGATATCAATTACCTGTGCGCCACTTTCTACCTGCTGACGGGCAACAGATAAAGCTTCTTCATATTTATCTTCCCGAATTAACCGGGCGAATTTTTTTGACCCCGTTACATTGGTACGTTCACCAACGTTAATAAAATTTGTTTCCGGACGAACGATCAAAGGCTCTAATCCGCTTAACCGTAAATATGGTTTAATGTGTGTTGCTTCGCTCATGTATCTTATGCTAGTGCTGTTTCTATTATAGGTAAATTTCTGGGTGCAAATTTCGCTACTTCATCTGCAATGTGTTTGATGTGATCCGGTGTTGTGCCGCAACAACCACCAACAATATTTAGCCAACCGTTTGCTGCCCATTCTTCAATGATATGGGCTGTTTCATGTGGCTGCTCATCATACTCACCAAATGCATTCGGTAAACCTGCATTTGGATAGGCAGAAGTAAAGCAGCCTGCAATATGACTTAGCTCTTCGATATGCGGACGCATTTCCGACGCCCCCAATGCGCAATTCAACCCAACACTTAACGGATTGGCATGTGCTACAGAAACATAAAACGCTTCTAATGTTTGTCCGCTTAATGTTCTGCCTGATGCATCGGTGATAGTACCGCTGATCATGATCGGCAATTCGGGTTGTTTTATTTCGCGAAAATATTTTTTTACTGCGTAGATAGCTGCCTTTGCATTGAGTGTATCAAAAATCGTTTCGATCAATAATATATCTACGCCACCTTCGATCAATCCTTTAATTTGTTCTGTGTAAGCCGCTGCCACTTCATCAAAAGTTACCGCTCTGAAACCCGGGTTGTTTACATCAGGCGATAAGCTCAATGTTTTATTTAATGGGCCGATAGCGCCTGCTACATATCTTGGTTTTTTTGGATCCTTCGCGGTGTATTCATCTGCGGCTCTTCTGGCGCATTGCGCAGAAGCCACATTCATTTCATAAGCGATCGCCTGCATATCGTAGTCTGCCTGTGCAATGACTGTGCTGCTGAAAGTATTTGTTTCGATGATGTCTGCGCCTGCTTCTAAATATTCTTTGTGAATAGCTTCAATGATCTGTGGTTGCGTAATGCTTAACAGGTCGTTATTGCCTTTTACGTCTGAGTGCCAATCTTTGAATCTTTCGCCGCGATAATCTTCTTCTTCTAATTTATAACGTTGGATCATGGTGCCCATTGCGCCATCGATAATGAGGATACGTTTTTTCAACTCTTCTTTGATGTCTTTCATTTTCTACTAATTTATCACTTCAGAAAAAAGATCAGTAGCATTATTGCCGTTGAAGTGTGCGACGCAACGATGCTGAACAAGGTACAACTGTTCACTAAAAAATAATCTTATGTAACAAACGATAAACAACCTGTGTGAAGTGATGCAGAATTGATCTCGTTTATTAGTTCTAAGAAAATATTTGTAGCGACAAATATTGGCTTTCTCCAGGCTGAACAATAAACAAATCTGCCTGAAGGGCAAAGGCAAAATTACTAAAAGAATACGGGAATGCAAAATGGTTGCTGTCCGGATAGAACGCAGATTTTCATGATCGTTATGAAAAAATCATGATTAATCTTCAGAATCATGAAAATCTGCGTTCTATCAACTTCCAGTGATGTAATTATCGATGGAAATGCGGTTGCTGATGCTTTTGGCCAGTGTCATCTCATCGGCATATTCCAGCTCGCCGCCAAAGGCTATGCCGCGGGCGATGGTGGTAATTTTTACCGATCTGCTCTTTATTTTTTTGCTGATATAATACAGAGTTGTATCTCCTTGTATATTTGGATTGAGTGCAAAAATTATTTCCGCAATATCTTCCTTTTCTATTCGCTGAATCAGGCTATCAATATTCAGCTGCTCCGGGCCGATGCCATCTAACGGAGAAATAATGCCGCCCAATACATGATAGATACCATTGAATTGTTGTGTGCTTTCGATAGCAATTACATCACGGATATTTTCTACCACACATAACAACTCTTGTTTGCGCGAGGGATTGCTGCAGATATTGCAAAGTGTTTTATCGGAGATATTGTGACAGCGGCTGCAAAATTTTATCTCTTCGCGCATTTTGGCAATTGTTTCGCTAAAATGTGTTACTTCATTTGCATCTTGTTTAATAAGATGCAGCACCAAACGCAGCGCCGTTTTTTTTCCTATGCCCGGCAATTTCGCAAATTCATTTACCGCATTTTCCAGAAGTGTGGAGGAGAAAACCATGGCGCGAAGTTAATTGACAATTAACAATTGATAATTGTCAATTATTGTCAAGTTTAATAAATTTTAGAATTCAAAAAAATGTCAATTGTTAATTATCAATTGTCCATTATAACTTAATGTCTCTTTCATTATCCCAATCAGCTTTGATCTTTAGTTTTTTATCGAAAGAGATGGCTTTTTCCGGCTGTATCTTTTTTGAATAATTACCGGGATCCCAAACACCATTATTGTTCGTGTCATATAAAATGCGCAATTCATATTCGCCTGGTGTAAAACGATCCGTATGCCATTCTGTGGAAACGATCGACGCAGATTCTACTATCACATTGTTTTGTACAAATTGTACAACGGGATGTTGCGAGAGATCTATATTAGAAAAACGCAACACCAATGTTCCGTAATCGCTTTCCTTTTTTGTTGTGAATGAAATGGTATCCGTTTTATTTAAAAAATTACCCAATGTATCAGTGAATCCGTCTTTGATGACTATTAACCTGTAATTTTCTTCCGGTTTCCAGGTACGTTTTATGGTGAGTATTTGTGCTGTACTATCAAGCAATAACCTAAACGGCATTTTATTGTAAAAGGTATCGGTGAGTATTATTTTGCTTTGATCAAAATATTTTAAAGGGGCATTAAAATTCAATTGTAAATCGCTCAACAAATCTTGCGTACCGGCAGAAAGATTGGTTGTATACTTAAATTTTTTGGATGCTTTTGAAACCTTGGCAGTTGATGCAGCAGGTGCAGCAGCAACTTTAGGCTTTTGTGCTGAATAAGCGAATAATGAAATTGGATTGTTTATTGAGACTGACCCTCGTACTGAACTATCGATAAATGCAAATTCTTCTGTAGGAGAATCATAGGTTTTACTGCCATTGCCATCACCCAATGCGTATATTCTAAAACTCCGTGCCGGTAAATTTTTAAAAATGAATCTGCCGTCCGGTAATAGTCTTGTTATATACTCAGGCTTTTTTTTCTGTACTGCAGAATCAGGGGCACCGGCAGGGTACAATAATACGATGATGGTACTGTCTGCTTTGCCTGTTTCAGCGAGGGTAACAGTGCCTGCCAGTTTAAGAGAGTCTATTGTACTGCCTGTTGAAAAAACATAGGTAAGGTTTTTATAAATATTGCCTTCATGCACATCAACCAAACCATTTCCAAAATTAATAGCGTATGTAGTATTTGCTTTTAAAGTGTCTTTTAATTTAATGGTTACGGTCTTTGATTTAAATGTAACCGTTGGATTCTTTTTAGGATAAGGCGATACCAGTAAATTCGTTTGTATATCTTTTAGATCGATAAACTCATCAAAGGTCATCGTGATCTTGTTGCCCGTAAAATTGATTGTATTGACTGCAGGATTGGCCTGTACCAATACCGGCGCAAGCGTATCTTTTGGGCCACCGGTCGGACTGCCGATCTGCGCACAACCCACACCACCAATGGTGCAGACCGTTATGATAAAACAGGCTATCAAAAAATAGGCTATCGCTGAAAGCTTCATTGTATTTTGAATTATTTGCAAACTTAAACTGTTTCGGCTATTGCGTTTGTTTTAAAATCATAAATATGCGGTAAACTATTCGGCTACCTCTTCTTCGTCCAATTCATGCAAAGCAACTGCCAGCTTATTGTCTTTTACAAAATTACACCAATGGCAGTCCTCTTTTCCGCAGCCGGTATAAAATTCACGTGCCTGTATCTTCGCCCAAACAGCTGTTATTTGTTGTTTTACTGTTTCGATATCTTCTGGATTAATAACGATCTTTTCTTTGCGGTATTCCTTTTTTTTATCCGGTTCTACAAAATCAAATTCTGTGCTGATCACTTTCCAGTCTTTTAACCTATAATTATCGATCAATATTTTATAGAACACTGCCTGTCTCCAGTAATCGCCGCCATTGGGATCTTTATCGTGCGGCGGTTTCATTTTTGGAATGGCTTTGTCAATATCACCGCTTTTATAATCGACAACATTTACTTCTTTGCCATTGAATTCCAACTTATCCAATTTTCCTTTCAGCGGCACATTACTTACAACAACACCCCTGATATTTAATTCTACAGATACCACTTTGTTCCAGCTATTGATATACTTATCATAATAGGCCGGCAATATGATACTGCCCTGTTCCATTCTTCTGTTAAATGCCTGCATGGTAAAATTTTCACGATGGCGATTCATGTACCATTTAAAATCAGCTACCATTTCTTCTTTGGAAGGAAATTTATCCTGCTTGCCTTCCTGCATTTTCCTAAACAATTTTTCCAATGCATAATGGATAGCACTACCAAACTCTGTTGCTTCGCTTTTTCCTGACGGGATACGAATGAGGTTCTTATAATAAAAACCAAGCGGACAATTTAAATAACTGTTCAACGCGGTTACATTCATCACGAATTTTTCCAGCAGTGGTGCTATAAAATCTTCTTCTGTTCTTTCGATCTCCGGGGCCTGTGCGGCAAATTGTAAAGATTCAAAGAGAAACATTTCTTCTTCACTTAAAGCTATTTTTTCGATTGGCAATGGATGCTGTTGCACTATCTCTGCAATGAACATGGATGGCTCCATTTCTTTACCATCGTTTTTGAACTTGGCGTAAGAGATGGTTAAATATTTTTCTGCTCTTGTTAGGGCTACATAAAATAACCGGCGCAGTTCTTCTTCATCACCTGATTTTGGTTGAGAAGAAAACATTGTATCCGGAAATTTATAGCCGCCACCAGGTTTTCTTTTCTTTTCCCAGGAAGATGCGTTTACGCCTGCAAAAAACACATACTCAAATTCCAATCCTTTTGAACCATGTGCCGTCAAGAGGTTCACACCTTTATCGCTGCCTGCAACCTGTATCATTGGTAAGGTAAGGCCTTCTTTTTCCATCAGGTCAATGACCTCAATCAATCCTTTTAGATCAAGCGATGTATTACGACTTGTTTCTTCTTTAATAAAATCAAACAACGCAGTCAATACCTGCATCAGCATGATCTTATCATCACTATTCATAATGTACGTGAGTACTCCTGCTTCGCGAATAATATTTTCGAATAATTGTTGCAGCGTAACATTCGATACATCTGCAATTAATTTTTCAATTACGATACTGATATTTTTCAGGTTATCGTTAATGCCTGTATCAAAAAGATCTTTTTGGGGGGCGGTTGCTTTATCACTTAATAATTTTCTGATAGAACTTACTTCGCCATTGTATCTTTTTTTATTTACTTCAACGGCTATTTTAGCTATTTCTATTGATGGGATATGATAAAAATCATAATGTAGTATCTCGAATAATATTTCATCGCCGCCGTACGGAATATCATGTTCGGTTTCTAAATACCGCAATAGCTGAATGATCTTTTTTGCAAAAGGATGGTCTAAAATATTAATGCTTCGTTTGCTATAAACAGGAATGCTTTGTAAGCGTAAATATTTATTCAGATCTGCTCCATACTTATTTTCCTTATAGATAACGGCCATCTTTCCCGGAGCAATCCCTAATTGAATCAATTCGGAAATCTGATTACAGATATGCGCCATTTCTTCCTTTACAGAATTGTATTCTATAACAACCGGCTCGTGCGTAAGTGCATTTAATTTTTTGTTAGAAGAGACAAGTTCTTTACTCAAGCCATCGATCTGCTTTACTAAACGCTCTTCATTATTATTGATGAGTATTTTAGAGATATCCAATATAGGTTGTGTACTCCTATAATTATTTCCTAGTACAACCGTTTTAAGATCTTTTGTATAGTTGGTTGCAAAGTCGAGCATATTCTCCACGTTTGCGCCTTGAAAACGATAAATACTCTGGTCATCATCCCCCACAACAAATACATTGGGTTTTTCCCAATAGCTGATGAGCAATTGCACCAGGCGATTTTGCGTACCACTGGTATCCTGGTATTCATCTACCAAAATATATTGGAAACGTTCCTGGTAATTCGCCAGCAGGTTTTTATTTTCTTCAAACGCTTTTATAACCCAATTGATCATATCATCAAAATCGTATCGATTTCTTTGTCGCATGATCGATTGAAAATTATTAAACTCATTCACTGCCGCCTGCAGCTTTTCCATTTTTTCTTTTTCTTCTTCGATCTTATCTGTACGTACATCGCCCTTCTTAAAATCTTTTACGGCGCGCTTGGCAATATATTCATCGCGTGTGGGAAGGCCTGTTATATATTCTTCGATCTTTTGGTTGATCAGTTCTGGCGTCCATCCTTCTCTTTTCATCGAAGAGAATAAATTTTTCAAATTATTTATCTCGTAATAAACATCACCGCGATATCTTTTTAATGCATGGTTTTTAGGAAAGCTATCGATCAGCTGTTTAAACAATTGAATGCCTTCTAACTCAGATAAAGCATCCAGCGATGTTTTTTCGAACAGCTGTAAATTTTCCTGAATGATATCGTTGCAAAAAGAATGGAAAGTATGGATGTTTACTTTATAAGCATCAGAACCAATGAACTGCAGCAATCTTTTACGCATGGCAATCGTACCTGCATCGGTATAAGTAAGACATAAAATATTTTGCGGTAATACATCCGTATCCAATAATATTTTGCCGATCCTTGCAGCTAAAATTTGGGTTTTGCCTGTACCCGGACCAGCAATTACCATTACAGGGCCTTCGATTGTATCAACAGCAATGCGTTGTTGCGGATTTAATTTTCCATATTCTTCTCCGAATTTTTCTAATAAAATTTGTTTAAACATAATAACTAGTTTAGTCAATCGGAAGATTTAAAATATTAAGGAGTTCATTCTTATTCTGGTGGGCCAGCCATATTACAAATCCTTTATCGAGAATGTTCAATTGGGAATTGGTGTCATCATATTCAATTACACTTTCACCCAATTGTAATGCATCAATTGAATTCAATGCCTTATCGAAAATTCCAGCATTTATATTTTTTCCGTCAGGATGCTTTTTTAAAATAAGTTCGTGGATTTTAGAAACCTCTAATCCTATTTCTAATATGGAGGAACTAATATTTAATAAAACATAGATTATCCATCGATATAAATCATAACCTGTTTTGTCGTCGCTTGCAGCAAATCTCCTCAAAAAAGAATTATAACTTCCTGAATGTTCATTAATTATATTTTTTGAAATTGCTTTAACCTGAAACTTCTTAGTTACAGGAAACCTGGTATCAGCGTCTTTATCGTCAAATACATATACGCCATCTTCTTCATAACCATACTGCTCTTTATCATTTAATACAGTGCTTTTTATGCGAAACTCTTTACATATCCTATGACAAATTTCCTGAACAAAATAAATATTACCATAAGATTCATTAATAATTTCCTCAATCAAATCTTCTTCAAGTTTGATATTTAATAGCTTACATCCCTTGTCGATTACATTATATAGGTCTTCGTCACTCCATTTATCTGCATTAATCGAAGTAACTCTTCCCCCCAAATCTTTATTAATCGATATTAATCTATTTTCTTTCAGCCATACTCCTACAATAACAAAAATTATTTTAGAGTGTTCAAAATAAGATTTTAAAGCATAGGCAAAATCATTTTGGACTTCCTTTTGCAGATAGTGAAAATCATCTAGAAAAATGATTCTAGAAAAATGCACACTTTGTAATGCTTTAATAATATCGTTTACATCTGCTAAATCTAATTCGAGTTCTTGTTGATCTACCTCTTTTGCAACTTGCCCTTCATATCCTCCTTCTATTTCTAATTTTGCGATAAATTTAACGCCCCCAGATGCTGTGCCTGTAATTTTATTGCTAGTCGTTGTTTTTTCAGACACTGTTATTTTGAAACCTGCTTTCTTCAGAATTAATGCATTTAATTCTGATATATTAAATTTATTAGTACAATGGATAATAATGTACTCTTCGTCATTCAAGTGATTTTTTCTTAAACAAGTTTTGCCTTGTTTTGAGCTACCATAAACAACTATATGCTTTTTTCTAGAGAGACCTTCCACAAACTCTTCATCCAAATTTTCTCTTTGGGTATAAGTTAGGGGCACGTCTCTTGAAATACCGAAAACATCATCTAATAGGTGGATATCCATATTGTTATTTTCAAACTCTTTCAAAGGTAATTATTTCCTGTTCTAGATCGGGGTGATTAAAACAAAGAACTTGAGCTATTTTTGATATATGTCTAAAGTATACAGCCTAAAAACAGTGCAGCAAATGCCGATCGGCATTGACAAAGCCTGGGATTTTTTCAGCGCACCGAAAAATCTCGCGGATATAACGCCTTCAACAATAGTCTTCAATATTATTTCTACACATCATGGCGACCATATATATGCAGGACAGATCATTGAATATACGCTAAGTCCGATCTTAGGCATTCCACTTTACTGGATGACAGAGATAACGCATGTGGAAGACAAAAAATATTTTGTTGATGAGCAAAAATTTGGTCCGTACAGCTTGTGGCACCACCAACATCATTTTAAAGAAATACCCGGCGGGATCGAGATGACGGATATTGTACACTATAAACTACCCTTGGGGATCATAGGAGATATTGTAAATGCTATCATGATAAAGAAGCAGCTCAAAACAATATTCGATTACCGTTTTACTAAAGTGGAGCAATTATTCGGTAAAATGAAAAATGGTTAATTGCTTCGATCGATGTCATCAACAACAATTAACCATTCACCATTACTAATTATCTTATCCCGGCATACGGGTAATATACTTTTCCATTTGTTTTATCTGATCCGCAATTTGCCGGGTACTTGGTTTTAATCCTTTCGCTTTTCTGAAATATTCTTTTGCAGCCCTGAATTCTCTTTTATTGATCATGATAGAAGACAATTGCAAATACGCAGCCGCTTCATTTTCCTTGTCGGGCAAACCTGCACGAATAGCGCCACGAAGGTAGCTTTCAGCCTGTTTTACATCACCTTTTTGCATAGCTAACATGCCCAGTTGCAATTTGTTAGCGCCTTCGGCTTCTTTCATCGGCGCGCCGAGGTCAAGGCTTTTTTTCATCAATTTTTCTGCAGCATCATAATCTTGGTTAACCATTGCCAGATTGCCTTTCAAAGTATAATATACTGAACGGACAGGTGTTAATAATAAAGCGGGAAACCAGATGGAATCGATCACTTTTTTTGAACCTTCCATATCACCGGCTTCCATATATTCCTGTATCAGGCGCATTGGGCCAAATATAAAATGTCCCACGATCATTACCGCCGCACCGATATATAAAATCAAAGAAGTCCAAAAACCTGCTTCAACATTTGTAAAAATTGCTAATGCAAGAAAAATAATACCCAGCCAAAGGCGGTATTTTATAAAAATATTCATCCACTTCATACGTAAAAAATTGGATGGCAAAGATAGGGTTCGGTTTTGGATTTTAAATTTTGGATTTGAGATTGGCAGAAAACATTATTTTTGTTGCCCTGTATCAATACTGGTCCCGTAGTTCAATGGATAGAATAGGAGTTTCCTAAACTTTAGATGCAAGTTCGATTCTTGCCGAGACCACCAAAGTTAATACAGTAAAGGATTCAGGAAGAAAAAGCCAACTCTAAAAAAGTTGGCTTTTTTTGTGACTGGACGACAATTGGACGACTTTTCGACAAATTGAGAACAAAAGACTTCAATCCTTTGCCACAAATTTGACCATCTAAACGATTAAATTAATTTCCAATTGAATCACATTAAATTGAACTGATTTAAACTGATTTAAACTAAATCAAATTGAATTGAATTGATTGAAACCAATTCAGATTGATTGCAATTGAATTTTATATGAGTGGTATAAACGGGTACCTTTTATCTATTACTTTTGAGTTCAATTAATTAATCCCTTATTAAATCAATTCAAAATCAACCATGTCAACACAAGAAAAAGAAAAAGAAAAAAAAGAAGTAAAAACAATTAAGGTAGGTGGCAGAACAATTCCCCTTAAAGGTGACAACACTCCGAATTTAGTACACTGTACTAAAGATGAAAGAGAATGGATCAAGAAAATTGTAGCAGAAACAAGAACTTCTCAAAAAGCACTCAAAGCAAAGGAATGGGAAGACTCATTAAAAAACCTTTTGAATTAAATAAAAGCCCCGTAGATCTACGGGGCTTTTTATATCATTTATCTACAACTTCAAGTATTGCTTTTTGAATATCTTCCAAACCACTACTGTTTGAAATTTCGCCCTCAATTACCTTCCAATCAGGCTTTCTATGTTTAATTCCTTTACTTCTAAAAAAGGGTCTATTAGACTGCAATACGACGATTTTGTTTCTAGCTATAATTCGAAATTTTTCATTTCGTTCGTCAACATCAAATTGCTCTACTACAAATTGATACCAACGCCCAGAATACTTAATCCTTATTTTAAACGTCATTATCTAATATACATAAAAGTCGACCCATTTGAGTCGACTTTTATTTTCTTAATTACCAATTATCTTTTAAGATTTTCATAATCTATAGTAACTGAATCATATCCTATATATCCATGTTTAATCGATGTCATATTCAAATTATGTGCATCCAAATTTGTTATTAGGCTGGTATCAGCGCTTTCTTGTAATACACCGTTAAAATAATACGGATCACCAACTACTAAATGATTGTTATCTACAAAATGCCATGTTTCGCTTGAATCTGTTTCATAAGTAGCGCCATTATATGCGTTAAAGACAAATTGATTATTTGATAGATACTGTTCAAATAACACGTTTGAAGTGTTTACAGCGTTATTATAATACGTAGGATTGCCACTACTTTTATAATAGATAATAACAGTCGAATCATTAATGATTGTCCACTTGCCTATAATTGATGATTCCTGAGATATTGAATTTGAGCTACTCTTTTTACAAGAAATTAAAATACTCATAATTAATACTGAACTTAATAATATTATTGTCTTCATAATTTTATGTTTGATTTTATTGTTTGTTGAATGTTTTTCCGTTTAAAATAAAACTGGAACAGTTGCTTATTACGAAAGTGTAATTTCCTGAGTAACGTCTTGATCCGTCGTCACTATTTGGCAAATGCAACTCTACTTTCCCTGATTCTAATAATTCCCATGTTCCAGTATAATTTTGAGGATCTGCATATCCAGAGTCTACACCATTCATATCAACAGTATTGCGTTCTTTATCACTTAAATCAAATTCATTTTGGTTATAAAAATTAATAGTTATAACAGGTGGCAATGATGATGTATCATTCCCATTATCTTGCTTCCAAGTACCCGATAAACAACTCCTTATTCCATCTGCTGACACATTGCTCTGTGTCTTTTTAGTTGGTAAGCTTTGTTTCGCTATGTGAGAATTTTTTAAGCAAGGAATTATAATCGTATCTCCAAAACCATTAGTTGCACTTTCTTGATCAAGTGTTCCTGTGATAGTTACTAAATCATTGAAATGTATTATAGGCATATTGCCTAAATCACGAGTATTTAATGCTCTATTATCGCTTTGCGTTAAAGATGGGTTGTAAAATGAAAGACTTTGAATATCTTTTGAATCAGCAAGCCATGCTGAAAAAGAAGGACGAGGATAATTTTCTATACTTTTATTAACCTTAGTTTCTCCTACAAATGCTCCTCCGAATGTTTCGCTATTTAACGCTTCCATTAATTGAGAAACTTCATTTTTAGTAGAGTCATATCCTATTAACATTATCTCATTTGTATTATCAGTTGTAGAAAGACCATACTTTACTACAAGGCAGTTTGAAATGCTATAAGGCTTCCCTATATTTTCTTTTAAAAAGAAATTATCACCTGCCTTTTGTAGAAATTCAACTGATGTTACTTTAACAGTATCGGCAGTAGATGTTGAATCTGTTTCATTTTCTTTTCCTTTAACGCTACAAGATGTAAGATTTACCATTACAGCTAAGAAACAAGCTGTCATTAATAATAAGGGATTAATTTTTCTCATTTTCATTGATTTATAATTTTAATTAATAGAAGGCTAATATAGTTAATTATAGCACATGTGCTATAATTAATGTGTGTTAAATAAATTCATTTTGTTATGTGAAAAAAGCAACTAAATCTAAACGTGTTCTAATCTTTGATGAAGAAGGTCTCAAGCTATTAGCTGAACAGTTAAAGAAGGTTAGAACTGGCAAGGGATTTACACAAGAAGAATTGGCTTATGAAGCAGATATAACGCTTTCACAGATTGCAAGAATAGAAACAGCAAAAACAAACCCTACCGTTAGTACAATATTTAAATTAGCTCGCACTTTACAAGTGCCAGTTTCTGCATTATTCGATTTTAAGCTTCCAAAAGAGAAATAATTAACATAGGGGGTTCTCTTTATAACCTTATCTACTCTATTCTTAAAGCTATTTCTTTTAATTTCTAAAAACTTTTTTCTCCCAATATTTTATAATTGTAATTATCCTTTGTTAATAGATTGGAGTAAGTATGCTGTTTTAATAAATAGTTCATCAATCCTTCTTTATTGTTATTCTTTGAAATATCGTCAATCCTATAGTTAGGGATTTTATCAAAACAGGTATTAATATAGAATTCAATATACCCTTTTGGCAACGATGTATTGACTAATAAATGAGCATGAATACCTAAATCATTTATAATTGAAATAGACGGTTTTGAGATTGCTCCACCATATTCAATAATAAATAGATAGTTTATGAATTCGAATGATTGTCTATAATCTTTGTGAATTCTATTAAAGAAGTTGTTTGTTAGAATATGATTCAATTCTTGAACATGATTAACGTTAATATCAGTTAATGTAATGTGATATAATTCTTTCTTGGGTAATAGTAGGTTAAATGCTTTTAATATATCAGTAATAGCATTGCAATCGGAATCAATTGATTTCTTATGTAGTTTTAGTTTGGTTTGATTCATATAGGTTGATTATTTATTAGTTGGTAGTATTATTAAGTATTAGATACTATTCAACCAATCCAATCATTTGGTTGAAATTATTTATCAATCTTGTAGCCGTTATTTTAATCTGATCATTTTTATTCCAGAGTATGAGAACTCATTATTGATATTGTAGTTTTAGTCTTTCAATTTTAATCTGCCCGTCAATTATATTTAATTCATATAGCTTCAATTTCTTTTTCCAACTGTTAGATGGCGTGCTGTTATAATCCATTAGTTTAAGTCTTCTCTTGTTATTCAACTTTTTCAATTTATTCTCCTCCATATTTTTCAAGTAAATTTTCAACAAACAGTTTTAAACTATTGATCGAGTATAACTTTTTATTTTGCAGTTTGATAATATCGCTATCATCAAACTGATAGTGATTAATAAAATGCTGTAATGTACTTTTAGATAAATCCAATCTTTGCCTTAAAAGATAATTATCTAAATATTTTGTTTCATTAATTAAGTAGTATAGCTCCATGTTACTTATTTTTTTTGAAATACTTTTTAATTTCTTCTACTAAATCTTCTTCCTCAATTTCTTTATCATCTTTAGTCTCCATATCTTCTTCGTCTTTCGAATCATTATTTTTCTTTTTTCTCTTTTTGTTGTCTTCATTTTCTGAACTCTTTATATCATTTATAAAGTCTTCGAATAATTGAATGTGTTTAGTTTTTAGTTTCATTATTAGTTTTAATTTTTTATTCTATTCGTATATATTAAAAAACAAATGTCCCTTTTAGAACATTTTAATGTGGGGAACTTTTACCAAATAACCTTTATTATAATTCCGCCGTTTGCTTATTCCTCCTTTATTTAGCCAATATAAAATATACCCAGTAGTAGAGAACATTCTAATTGACCTGAAAGCTGGTAGAACAACAAGTCAAGTTTGAAGCTGCTGGGTTTTTAAACATTTAAACAATGAAAGAAAATAAAATGGTAGCAATAGTACCACCTACAAAAAATGAAATGGTTAAACTATTTAAAACCTCTTATCATTATTATCGTAACTGGGTTAAGGATATTTTAATTGAAGGAGATGTGAAAAAATTTCGATTCTTAAAAGATAGAACTGGATGGACGGGTATTATTACTATTTCTAAAAGTGAAGTCGATAATGCTAAAGCTGTTTTAAAAGATTATAGAACAAAAAATACAGAGACAATAAAACTATGGTGGTAAATACTTCGAAGGATTAAGTCATAGTGATATGAATAAATTTATCCAAAACGATCAAAAAACTTGTATTTGTATGTTTTAAAATCGCCTAAAGAATATCCAAATCTCAAAGCAACAGCAAATAGTAACGTTGTAAAAATTGATATTGTCGCTTGAATATCCATTTGAAATACGTCCAGAGTAAAAGTGAAATGAGAATTAATATATTGCCCCAATAATATGCACCAAACAAGAAACACAACTAATGCCATTACCTCATTTAATTTAGAAACAGAATAGTATCTGTCTCCTGAATAAAATATTGTTCTATAAATCGGTCCAGAGACATAATCCTCTAATCTATCAATATGTGCTTCCCAATTTTGTTGCCAACACTTGCTTCCGAGTATGACCAAATACCAAGACAAAGAAAACAAGAATCCTAAAAGGAGTAAATATAAATCCAATCTAACTTCTATCGCTTTTTCGCTGTGATCGCTTGTTAAAAGTGAAATATACCCACCAAATATTAAAACTATAAATCCCCAAAAATATGCAGCTCTAGTCCAAAATTTATCAATTTCATAATTTCTGTTTTCCCAAGCTTTTGTATATGCTTTTTCTAAGATGCTCTTGTTACGCACTACATATTTACCATTTATTTTCAGAATGCCAAATCTTTTATAATAGTCCTCTTCTTTAAGTGGAGTGTAGTCAAATCTTTTTTTTATTAATAAGCGAATATTCTTTTTAATTAACAAACGGCTTATCCTTCTTATTTTTTTAAAAACGTTTCCCATAATTTAAATTATTGAAGATGATTTACTAGATTGTAAAAAATAGCTTAAAGAAAATGAAGAGTAACACAATAACTAAAACTATTGGCAAACAACCTTTATTTTTCTTCTTGTCATTATCTCCTAACATTCGTTTTGCATCATATTCATAACGGAGATAATTAATGTATCCATTTTCGTCAACCTTAGTTTCTAAAGAATAATCTTTGTTGTGTTCAACTAAATAATCATAAAATGATTTATCTATTCTTGACCATAAGCCATTATCACCTGAACGTTGATAAAAAAAGGGTTTACCATTTTTGGTAATAGTAACTTTTAAAGTTTCTATTGATCTGATAGTTTCAGTTGAAGTAGTATTTATATTATATCTAGCCCAAATCTGCTCACTGTTTTTAACGTATTTCATTAAAATTACAGAACCGTTTTCTTTGTCGTATTGAATTTCTAAAGCATACTCTTTATTTTCTTTAACTGCATAATCAAAATACAATTTTTCCATTCTTACCCAAGGAGAATTGTCATTGGCACGTTCATAGAAAAAAATCTTGTCATTCTTAACTTTATCAGCCTTAATTGAAGCTATTGTAATATCCTTTTTGAATACATCAGCCTTCAATATTCTTTTTGTATCAGATACGTATTCTTTGATTTCCTTTACTTGATTTTTATTTTCTATTACGTTTGAATCATACCCATTTATAATAGAACGTCTGTGGCTACAAATCATTCCTTTTTGTGCATTCGCACAAGTGCATGTTGCTATAAGGTTATCGCCTTGCTTATCTATAACAACTTCATAAACTCCATTGTTACCTTGTACTTTAAATAAATACATACTTATAGATTAAATATTTCCTTTGCCTTTTTCCAATTCTTTTTCATAATTGGTCTACTTACACTTGTTTCACCATTTGATACTTCACCTGAAAAATGACAATATTTTTCTGCATGATTTACATCCGGAGATTTATTCCATGATTTAAAAGCGTCATAACTCAGAGGCTTTTCAATATCGAAAGGAATGGGAACGCCAGTTCGAATACAAAATCCGTTCTGTTTCTCTTTAGTTAAAGGCTTTACATTGGAAACTTTCCTATCAAGTTTATTTGAAATATCTGCTGTTATTTTTTTAACTGTAACTCTAATTTCTTCGCTTATCGTTAAAAGGCGTTGGGCTTCTTCTAGAGTAGAATTGTATAATTCTGGATCAAGATTTTTAGAAATATAAATTCCCATTTCATTATTATTTTGTTGGGAGAATTCATATAAATTCATTGACGTTATAATGGCTTCGTTTTCGTTAATATAACATTTGGCATGTAAATTTTTACAAATACTTGTTCGAACACCAATTTGACTTTCTAACCAATTGTTCTCATCAAGTTGAAGTTTATTTTCACGATAAATAATTCTAATATCTCTTTTTTGAATATTTAAATTATTTAGATGTTCTTTAATTCTATCATTAAATTGCAAATAAGGGCTTATTAAAATCAGCCTGTCCTTTGTGCCTTTAATAAGCTCTTCTAAATGGTAGGAAACTCCTGTGGTATTTAAAAATTTTGCCATTATGTTTTCGATTTTATTTTGGGTTGTAATTGCTTCAATCTCCGTTGGTAAGATTATTCATTATAATACAAACTATCCAGAAAGGCTGCTCTTGCTTCACAAACTTTTGTTTCTTGCAAATTTTTTGGATTAGGAAATAACCACCAATTACTATCGTAAATTCTTTTGACAATATCCTCCCAATATCTTTCATAATTCATTCCAGATTGCAAAATACCAAAGTCTTTACATAGCTCTGATTTGTTTTTACTATCAAAGCAAATAAATATATCTGGTCTCTTCATTAATAGTAAACGGGTAGCTGTTCCAACATAATTACCAGTAAAAGTTTTAGTAAAATGATTAATGAAGTTATCGTAATGCGTCTTTGTTATTTCTCCAAAAAGTGGAATCTGATCTAATGCTTTAGAGATATTAATATCATTCTCCTTTATTCTATTTTTAAAAATTCCAGCACCTTTCATACTACCAAAAAGCCCCCAATTCTCTGCACCTCGAACATCCAATTTATTAGGTATTCCCGCAATAAATTTCCTTTCATCTTCATTCAACAAATTAAAATGTTTTGATTTATGAAAAAGCGCTCTTGATATTTCGATAACTCTTAATCGCATTCCAAGTTCTTGTAATTTATCTTTTTTCAATTCAGTAATAAACTCTTCCCAACTTCTAATTGTTGTTGAGGCTTTATAAATTGGCTTTGGATTTCCTTCCTTACTACCATATAAGCCAGATAAACTTTTAAGCTTCGGCTCTTGAATATTCCATGTTATACGATATTGATCTAATTCCTTTTTATTAAACACTTTTCCACTTTTCCAGTTCTCGTCAACCATTTTTAACCCATTTTCTAAACTATCATTAGAATTGTTGTCTTTGCTTGTTAAAAGAATCGTAGCTTCTGTATTATTTGTAAATGCTTGATGCGTAAAATTTGCACTACCAACAAGCATCTCCCATTTGTTTTCAGTATCAAGAAAGATGTAAATTTTTGGATGGAAAGTTCCTGAAGGCTGTTGAATAAAACGGACTCTGTCTTCATTTAAAAACTCAGATATGAAGTTCGGGTGTGTTTGATAGAAGTGAATTCCAACTACAATTCTTTTTATTTTAGCTTTATTTAAAAGCAATTCATTAAGTAATCGACTTTCTCCTGCCCAAGCAGTTGCCCAGTAAAACTCTTTATACTGACTAATTAGTCGAATGAATTCTCTTTCTAAGTCAGATTGTGTTGTCAAAAGCTTCATTACTTAAAGTTTAGGGTAACCTATATTATAAATTCTTATGAATACATTAAAGAGTGGATTATGAAATATCACTTGTTTATTCAATTTATAAATAAAGTGTAATTTAGATTGACTTATTCGAAAAACAATAGATCCAATTTTGGCAAGATGAAAACATGCGTCTATTTTTGATTTGTCAGTAACCTTATATCGACGCTACTGATTGAAAACTAACTGCATCTAACAATGAGTATTGATATCATCTCCATAAACGGCAAAAGTCAATATTTTGACTACGGCATTTTTGAATCAACTCTTAAAGAGAAGATGGGAAGGAGATGTTCTGATGCCAAAGTATTTTTATTAAATAACTTTCCAGTTTCAGTTTCGGTTGAGACAAACATTGATTTAATCCTAATAATTGCAATTGAGGATAAAAAGGATAATTTTTATATCCCAAAATTTGTTGAGGGTAAACCAATATATTTTCACAATCAAATTATTCCAATAAAATTTGTAACACAATTCAAAGATGATAAAATTTCACTTGAGAGCGGAAACCAGATAATTTCAGAAGATGCGTTTATAGATTATTCTACGGAAATAAATTCAATCAAATTTGGATTGGGTAGATATTTATCTAATCGATGTGAATTTAAAAAAGAATCTCTCTACATCAAACCATTAATTTTTATTCTAAACGACAATGAATTCGTAATTGATAGTTACTTAGTAGCAAAGAGCTTTGATTTTAATTCACTTCATAAATACTTTGCAAAAAGTAATGACAGTATTTTTATTTCTTACAATGATTGGAGACCCAAATTTGTATATTCTGTTTTGACAAAAGATATTGAAAGGATAACTAATCAAGCGTCTAAAGACAGCGAAATTGGATATCTTACAAAAAAGAAAATTGAACGAATAACAAAACAATTTTCAAGTTCCAAAACAATTTTTGATGAGTTAAACAAAAATCTTGTAATCATAAGTGGGAAAGCAGGAACTGGAAAGTCAAGCGAACTTCTTTTGTTGACAATGAAATGTATCAGCAACGGGCAAAATACTTTATATCTTACCTACAATAAACTTCTAATATTTGATATTTCCAAAACAATAAAATCTTTTGTAAATGCAATGTTGCTGAACAATACAGCCCAAAAATCAGGCGAAGGTTCTGTTATAACATTGCATTCTTTCTTTTATCGCCTTTCGAAATCATTAGGAGTTTTGCATGTGTTAAATGCAGAGAAAATCGAAAAGCTATTACTCATTTTAAAGGAAAGGATGAGATCAGTTTACGATTTTATTCAAAGCAAAATAAGTGAAGATGAAATCGTTTGGGTAAATCTCAAAATGGAAATTCAAAACCACAATAATTTTGACATTGGAACGAAAGAGGTAGGAATTGATTTTATAAACTTTTCGCTGAAAAGAAATATTTCATCGGTGGAAGGAATTAAAAGTTGCGGAATTGAATTTTATAATCACAAAAAAAATATTGTAAGCAACATATCAGCAAATGAAGTTTTCTTAGCTAACTATTACGGAGTTTTAGAGGATACTCTTTTAAGAATACAAGATCCTCAAAAATATTTTGACAAATACGACATTCAAGATAAATATGATCTGCTTGAAGTAGTTCTTAATTTAAAAGAGAAACATTTAGAAAAAAGAGAAGACGGTATAAAGATTAAACCTAAAGAATTTAATGAACAAAAAAATAGATGTATTGGCGGTTTGAGAAGAAAGAGAACATTGTTTGTGGATGAGGCGCAGGATTGCCATTATTTAGAAAAAGAAATTTTAATTTCAATTTATAATAGCGAGAAAATCGTTGTCGCTAATGGTGGGAAAGAACAACTTATTAGGCATGTTGAACTTTGCAATTGGGAAATTTCTCAAGCAAAAGCAATCAAAATAAAAATACATACTACACGAAATAAGTCTTATAGGGTAAAAAAGACAGTAGCTGATTTCTGCAATTTTATAGGAAATAAATATCAAATTGATTTAAACTTAGAACCTCTTGACTCAGAAGATGAAGGGGAACTATTATTTGATTTTAGACAAAGTCACTCCGAAGCAGAAATTAAGGAAATTTTTAACCACCTTCATTTGAAAGGCGAGATAAATGGCTGTTCTCCTTATGAATCATTATTAGTACTTCTTGAATCTAACACCCAACGAGAAGGGCTTCAAAAGCAATCCGAAATAAGTACTGCCATAATTAATGAATATGGAAATATAGAAGATACTCAGCATCGTCAGCGAGGAACATGGAGACATTTGAAAACATTAGAAAATGAAGATTTTATGTTTTGGGATGGCACAAAAGAAGATAAATCAGAATTGATTGTTCCTAGTCCAAATGAATCAAGATTAATTTATTATGAATCTTGCAGAGGGTTAGAAGCATGGTCGGTTGCCTGTTTTTCACTTGACAAGTTCTTTAATCAGAAAAGAGATGATCCTGATTCCGAAAGGTTTTTAGTGGACGACAAAGAAAAAACGAAATTGATGCAAGACATGTTTAAAGTTTCAAACGAGGATAGAAAAAATATGTATGCCGCTACTTGGATATTAATGGCAATGACCAGAGTCATTGATACGCTTTACATTCAAATTAATGATAGGGATTCTGAATTTGGAAAAGTAGTTGAAGAATACATAAAACAAGGAAACAAAAATGTTAGACAACTAACAAGCCATACAATAAAGTGATACAAAAGATATGATAAACTACCAGCAAACAGTACAAGAAATTATTAATTCAATAACTAGCTTTTCATTTGAATTTGATTTTGAAACTATCAAAAAGGAAATGGAATTACAGGAAGTTTCTAAGGATGAATTAGAAAAATTAGGAGAAGCAAGAGTAAAGGAAAAATTCAATTCGGGTATTTTTAAAATTAAGCTGCCAAATGATACATTAATTGACGCTAGCTCAATTGCTAAGCATTGTGCAGAAAATAATATTACAGAACCAGTGATCTTTATCAACCCAAATTTCAAATATGTTCAATGGTTTGTAAAAAAAGATTTTACAACACCTCAAATCAAAAAACAAATAAAAAGTCAATTAACAAATAATAGTGACATAAATCTTGCAGAAGTTCAAAAAGCATTAATAATTGAAGAATTAAAAAACAAAGAAATTGAAGGGTATATTAATGGTTTGCCTATAAAAACCAGTAACTACATAAGTGAAGGTAAATTTTATATTCAATCAACCAGCTCTATAGAAAATGCTATTAAAATGGTATATGAAGTGGTTGAAGAATTAAAAATAGACGCAAAAGAATACGTTAGAATGAAATTGAGACGAGACTACAAAAACATGTTATTTTATTTGCTTTTCGTATCAGTTGTATCTTCTTTATGGTTTATAAATAAGGAATCTCTGACAACAATCAAGTGGATTTCGAATAGTATAGCATTATTTTTATTCTTAATTCCTTTAGTTATTATGCGTTTAATCAATCACTCAATTTTTGATACTTTGTTCTTCAGAAAAAAAGCATCAAAAAAGTATGAGAAAGAGTTTTTTAATAAAATCCATAATTATTAATAAGTCATTATATAAAGGTTCTTATTTTAAAGGCTAACAATTAAACTGTTAGAATGTAGTTCAATAGATGTGGACATCTTCTGCCACAAAACAAGGTCGAGCGTTCTTGTTTTGTGGCATTTCCTCCTTAGGTTAGCCTTTTATTAGAAAATTATGGCTAACACAATAATAAAGTCTTCAAAAACAATAATCGTACTTTTTTTCCTATTATTAGTTTTCAAGGTCGAAGCTCAAGAAGTAGATGACATTATCAGTAATGACATTTACACTTCCTATTTCAATCATCAGTTACATGAGCCCTTATACGTTGTTTATAAGCTTTATGAAGCTGGTGGCAACTGTAAAAGAAAGGGAATGCATTTTAAAACTGGGGGATTAGAATATTCAGCAAAAGCAAAAGATTATAAAGGAAGTGGTTACGACGAAGGTCATTTAGCAGATGCTAAAGACTTTGCCTATGATTATGATAAAGAAGAAGAAACCTTTAGATTCTATAACTGTGTACCGCAAACGAAAGTTTTAAATAGAGGGATTTGGAAACATTGGGAAACAGAAACAAGAAAAGAAAGTCAGAATGATAGTTTACTTATAATATGTGGTTCAATATTCGGTAATCGTACAATGGGAGAAGATAATATTGGTATCCCTGACTATTGCTGGAAGATTGTAGAATCTCTTACAACACACGAAATAATTTACTGTCTGATATTTCCTAACGACGATAGCGATACATATAGCAATATCAGTATTGAAGATTTAAAGCAAAGATTAAATTATACTATTAAATTATAATGACAATGGAAAACCAATCATTTGTAGCTTATTATAGAGTATCAACACAAAGACAAGGCCAATCAGGCTTAGGATTAGATGCTCAAAGAAATTCTGTGCTTGGATTCATTCGGGATCGGTCCCTGATTGCAGAGTTTAAAGATGTTGAGACTGGAAAAAACGATAATAGACCGGAATTATTAAAAGCCATTCAAAAAGCTAAAGAAACCAATTCTACTTTGGTTATAGCAAAGCTTAATAGATTATCAAGGAACTTAACTTTTATATCAACTCTAATGGATGCAAAGGTCAGATTTGTTTGTTGTGATCTGCCAGACGCAAATGAATTGACTATTCATATATTCGGCGCTCTTGCTCAATGGGAAAGAAAGAGAATATCAGAAAGAACAAAAGATGCTTTATCGCAATTGAAAAAGAGAGGTATTAAATTAGGAACTCCCGAAAACTTCACAAATAAGACAAGAAGAAAAGGTTCACTAAAAATGGCTGAAAAAGCTATACTTAACCCGAATAATATTAAAGCAAGTAAACTTATTTCACTTTTACACAATAACGGCAAGTCATTAAGGGAAATTTCTACTGAATTAAACGAATCTGGCTTTAAAACATCAACTGGACTGAATTTCAAAGCTGAACAAGTAAGAAGATTACTTAAATAAAAGTATAATAATCAAGATTAATCGCAATTAACTTCAATTAAATTCAATTACTAATGATTGATTTTAATCGAGGTTAATCATTATTAATTCAATTTGATCTGTTTTTTACTAAACTGTTTACTTTTTATATCCTTATGATATATTTATTTCAAAAGAATTAAACCATGCAAAAATTCCTAGACAATCCAGAAGCAGCATTTTACCATATTACAACAAACGATAAATGGGATTCAATACAAAGCAGTGGAGGATTAATATCTTCTACCGGACGCTTTTTTGTTTCGAGAGTTGGAGAACTCCCAGTACTTTTAGCTATTGCACTAGAACAATTGCTCGTGACAGATGAAGTAGAAGAAATTGTGTTCCTAAAATTACCAAATAGAAAGAACGATTTCAAAATAGATGAGATAAGACAGGATACTCAGGCCGCCGTTGAATGGACGCAACCTTTTCACAACGTAATTCTTAGGCAATACATCCCACTTAAACACATTGAATTTATGATGAAAATAAAATTAGGTAGAGAAGAACCTCAACGAACAATTACCATAAGCAAATTAACACAAATTGCAATGTTAGGTCAACAACTTAATAATAGTATTATAGAAATAGCAAGTCAAATTGATTATTCAAATACTGGCACATCATTAATAGGAGACTTATAATCTCTTTCTTTAGGTACACTTTTTTTGATTCTCAATTGTGGTTTTTACACTCTATTAATGGTTACGATTTTCAAATCTTCCAATATTAATAAAAAGCATTTTACCAGTTCAGCAAATCTAATTGACTTAAAAGTTCCGTCCTTATATTGATAATTAATTGAAGCATCTATTTGATGACTCATTGGTGGTTGTATTAATGTTAATGCCATAAGTGACACCTTAGGTTCAGTATCAAAATAATGCTTAAACTTGTTATTAAGTAAACGAAGTTCTTTAAGACCAAAATATTTTTCTTCCAATTTTAATTTATCGAATTTGCCTTTATTGCTCTTATAAATTGACTCAAGAATTGCATACATATCTTTCGTAAGACTTTTTATCGCTGGAACTATTTTATTAAAAGCACTTTGGCATTCATCCGAAACCCAACTGAATTTATTACTAACTAATGTCTTAGGCACGAACTCGTTTTCTACATCTCCAATTTTAACTTCATAGAGTATGTCTATTTTTTTCAAAACATCTTCGATGTCAAGTCTTAAGTAGTATGATTGATTAAGGTCATAAATATTCATAAATGTCAAATACTTTTTTACTCTGATTCATTGTATTTCATTATTAATTTTATCAATAATGGTTTTCATTATTTCCTTTTTTAAATACAGAAAATGAGGTATATAGACCATTATAGCAATTGAAATTGTCAGTATTAAAATTGAAATTATATACGACCAAATTGTTTGGATATTAAAAACAAATAATACGCATATTATTAAATTTAAAACAGTCGAAATAGAATAAGTAACCGTATTTATTAACTCTGTATAGGTAATTTCTTCATCTTCTTTTATTTTCCTAATTGGACTTCTCACGGATAGTATTATTGAACCTCCTTTAATTACACCCTTTAAAAAGCGGTTTTTATAAAAGGTTGTTCTTTCACTTTCATTTATCTGTGAATAAAAAGGTTTTATTTTGCTTTCAAAATATCGGGATGTTATTTTTTTTAAAATGCGAGGTATTGCCCAATAGAATAAACAAAAACAAAGAATTGCAAAAAATATTCCCCAGATAAAATAATCTGATGTAACGAGATTAATCAAATTTTCATCTTTAATATCATTAAAT